>ERZ773042.78-NODE-78-length-70372-cov-51.392892_pt1 | contig 70372 bp, 64 predicted proteins | sample MGYA00511664_ERZ773042 | MGnify/ENA primary metagenome ERZ773042 (study PRJEB29015, sample SAMEA2737984) | human oral metagenome | biome: human oral; feature: human-associated habitat; material: dental | place: China | collected 2036 ... | reverse complement strand
ACGTCAACATCCCGCGTGTCGAGTGGGGCGTCGGCATGGGTCACAAGGACATCCGTGGCGGTCTCATGCCAGGCGGGCGTCTGCGCATGGAGAAGCTCTCGAGCCTCGTCACGGCGGGCAAGCTTGACCTGCATCCTGAATGCACTCACATCTTCCATGGTTGGGATCACATCGAGGAGGCCCTCTTCCTCATGAGGGACAAGCCGAGGGACCTCATCAAGCCGGTTGTCGTCATCGACTAGGCTCTCCTGCAGCCTGACTTCTCGGGGCCATCGCCTGGGCGGTGGCCCCTCTCTCTTGCGGAGGCTCCCATGCGGGTTTTGGTCATATCGGGGTTCCTTGGCGCTGGCAAGACCACCTTCATCCAGGAACTCGTCCGGCGCACGGGCAAGGACGTCGTGATCTACGAGAACGAGTACGGTGAGGCGGACGTCGACGCCCAGGCTCTGCGCGCGGACGCTCCCGACCTCAAGGTGTGGGAGTCTGTGGAGAGGTGCATCTGCTGCTCGGGCAGGCAGGACTTCGCAAGCTCCGTCCTCACCATCTCGAATACCCTCGACCCCAACTACCTCATCGTGGAGCCCACCGGGGTGGCGAGGCTCTCGAACGTGCAGGGAAACGTTGGGAGCATAGGCTACGAGCGCATAGGACTCCTTCCTCCCGTCTGCATCGTGGATGCCCTGTCGTGGCGGGCCCAGCGCGCCTCTGCCAGAGACGTCTTCGATGACCAGCTGTCCTGTGCTGCGACGGTCGTGATCTCCAAGGTGGGGGAGCGAAGCTTGGATGAGAGGGACCCCGAGGCGGCAGCGCTCCTCTCACTTGTCGCCAGGCTCAATCCTACGGCCACCATCGAGCGTAGGCCCTACGCTCAGATTCCGCGCGCGTGGTGGGATGCCCTTTTGGAGGACCCCAAGGTTGCCGATGCCGGTCGCGTACGGGGCGTCGATGGGATCGTGAGCGAGGGGGACGGCCCTGCCACCGAGTTCGAGACCCTATCGCTTGCCCACGCCAGGCTACCCTCGCCCTCTCAGCTCATCTGGCTGCTTGATGCTCTGAGCTCGGGTGTCTTCGGTCACATCGCGCGGGCCAAGGGTTCCCTTGCGTGTGGCGGGCAGTGGGTGCGCTTTGACATGGTCGAGCGGGCGTGGGCCATGACGGGCTGCGATGAGGTCGAGGATCCCGCCTGCGTGTTCATAGGCACGCAGCTAAGGCGCCTGTGGCTGAGGGAGGCCTTCGTTCCCGCCCTCTGGCGCGATCGCGCGGAGATTGTCCACGACCATCCGCGTGATGGTCATGATCACGCGCACGATGCCCACGACCGGTAGTGTCGATAGTCAGCCGACGACTCTGCTAAGGGTCTTGGCGCGATGGCTCCCCACGCTCGGCGTTGCATGACAAATGCACCTAGCACGAGCCTCTCGCCCGTATAGTAGAATACATGCGAAGGATACGAGAGGAACGAGGGCAAGGATAAGGGGCACTACGATGGCACGACAAATGCAGCTGTTGGATGACAACGAGCGCGAGCTCTGGTCTGGCAGGCCAAACGCGGCGCTCTATATCATAGGAAACCCCCTCTTCTATGTGTTTGCAGCGCTGTGGCTCCTCTTTGATCTCAGGCTTTTCGGGTCCTTTCATCGTACGGGCATGACGGGGTACGGTTCCATGGCCTCGATGCTCACGCCGTTCTTTCTCCTTCACCTCGCGCCAGTGTGGTTGGCGATAGGTGGCCTTATTTACCGGGCGTGTGCGTGGCACAAGATCCAGTACATTCTGACCGACAGGCGAATATACCAAAGCTCGGGTCTCTTGGGAACCGATGTCAGTACGCTGGAGTTGAGGGAGGTAAGCCATCTGAGCGTCAACGTCAACCCCATCGAGAACGCTCTGGGTCTGGGGACCATCCGTCTGACGCCAGACGTGAGCGTGGGCTCGGGTGACAACGCCCGGACCGTTTCGGGCTATCGGCTCAGGCATATCAAGGATCCATACAACACGTACAACCTCATAAAGCGGGTCTCGCTGGATGTATCCACAGACCAGCAGTTTCCCAATGCGTATAGGCCAAGCGAGAATCCCGGCTATGACACGCGCCTGAAGTGACGGCAGGTCGGGCCTGTGTTCGGACGCGTCCGGTCGCCATGCCCCAGTGCCATGCCCCAGCATACTTCAGAGCCCAAGGGGAGCGTGTATCCTCTCCCTGCGGTGGAAGCGTCCGCAGTGGGCGCTCGGCAGGACGTGCCGAGGGGTGCCCGGACGAATATGGGAGTAGGGCGTACGTTTGAGCTGCCATCGTTGAGATTGACCAAGACTGGCTCTCGGTACCGCACCTCACCAAAAGGCGCATCTGCATGCGGGCGGTCACGCACACTGCGCCTTTCCGTGACGTCTCAGCCGCAGAGTGCGCCTTTTGGTGAGGGCGCGCACGCAGAATGCGTCTTTCCGTGAGGGTCCGCAGCTAGAATGCGCCTTTCCGTAGAGTGCGCCTTTCCTCACCTGCGCAAACGTCGAGCCACCTCACGGAAAAGCGCACTCTGTCCCCAATGCCTCACGAAAAACCGCATTCTGTGCCTGTGATGTGGATCGCGCAGACTGCGCCTTTCCGTTACGTTGCGGCGCCCGGGAAGCGTGGAGCAACCCCCCGCCAGCCTGCGGGGCACTATGGAGAATGGCTCAACTGGGCAAATGCGCTCGAGCAACCCCCCGCCAGCCTGCGGGGCGGCTTGCGCGAGGGTCCGCAAATCTCGGTTTGGAGTCTGACCTCACGGAAAAGCGCACTCTGCCAACCGGTGGGGTTCAGAATGCGCTTTTCCGTGACCCCAACCTCCCAGAATGCGCTTTTCCGTCACGACGCGACCGCAGAATGCGCTTTTCCGTGAGGGTACCGGCACAGAATGCGCCTTTCCGTGGAGTGCGCTTTTCCTCACCTGCGCAAACGTCGAGCCACCTCACGGAAAAGTGCATTCTGGCCCCAGTGCCTCACGGAAAAGCGCACTCTGTGCCGGCGATGTGATGGAAAAGCGCACTCTGCTCCCAGCGCCTCACGGAAAACCGCATTCTGCGGCCCGCCCCGGCCCGCCCCCGCCCCACTCCAGCGGATCCGCCACATCACGGATCAGGCGTCTGTGCCGTTGCGCAGGTAGTATCCCTCTCCGACTCTGTTGCCTATGGGGTCGTAGCCAAGTTTGGAACCAAGCTTCTTTCTCAATGTGTGGATGTGCACTCGCACCGCATTGCTGAACAGATCTACGTTGCTGTCCCAGGCGTGGGCGAGCAGCTCCTCGCTGCTGACAGGTCTCCCGCTGTGACGTAGCAGGTATTCGGCGATGGCGGTCTCCTTCTTTGTGAGGCTCACGGCCGCGCCCTTGGCGTACATGGTGCGTGACACGGTGTCGAAGCTCAGCTCCCCGTAGCTCAGCTCGCTGCTCTGCTGAGTGTACTCTCGCCTGAACAGCCCCCTGATGCGCGCCTCAAGCTCCTCGAAGGCGAAGGGCTTGATCAGGTAGTCGTCCGCGCCCGCGTCGAGGCCCACCACCCTGTCCGGTACCCCCGAGCGCGCCGAGAGGATGAGCACCCTGCTCTTTGAGCGTCCCTCGCGCAGGGAGCGCAGGATATCAAGGCCGTCCATGCCAGGGAGGTTGAGGTCGAGCAGGATGAGGTCGTAGGACTCGACCTCTGCCATCGCGAGCGCCTTGGGACCGTTGTCGCACAAATCCACGTAGTACCCATCAAGCTCGAGTCCCTCCCCGATGGACTCGAGCAGCTCGCGCTCGTCTTCGACGACCAGGATCTTCATCGGCGGCATAACCTCCTTTTTGCTGGTCTTGGCGCATGTGGCCTCGACGCTCACCCTTTTAGTCCACCCGTTTATGGAGAAAGCATAGCAGTCCCGGTCGCTCTTAACGAGGACTTAACACCTCGTATGGTGTACTGCTTGCCACAAGAGCAAGCGGCGCAAGAGAAAGGAGCTACGCATGAAAACGGATTTGAGCTTGGGTCTGACTCGCCTCCGCATACGGGCGGCCCCCCTTCTGCTGCTGTGTCTTGGCACCGCGTTCGTTGCATTCGGAGCTTGGAGGGGCGAGACGAACACGGTCTTCGCGAAGGCGGTACGGCTTTGTCTTGAGTGTGTGGGTATCGGGTAGGTGAGTGCGATGAAAAAGGCGCTTACACGGGTTGGATCCTTCCTGCGAAGGCGGGGGACGGTGCAGGCGATTGCCGCCTTCCTGACCAATCCACACATACCCAACTTCCTGACGGGGACGCTCTACACCGGTCCGGCAAAGAGGGTCTGTGTCCCGGGGCTTAACTGCTATTCTTGCCCAGCTGCCACGGGAGCCTGCCCCATCGGGGCGTTCCAGGCCGTCGTCGGGTCGTCCAAGTTCAGTTTCTCCTACTACATCACCGGGATACTGATACTCATAGGGACGCTCTTGGGTAGGTTCGTCTGCGGTTTTCTTTGTCCCTTTGGTTGGGTGCAGGACCTTCTCCACAAGATACCGTTTCCGAAGAAGTTCAGTACCAAGAGGCTGAAGGCCCTACGTTACCTCAAGTACGCCATCCTGATCGTGATGGTGTGGGTGCTCCCCGCCCTCATCAACAATGCGGCAGGAATGGGGGATCCGTACTTTTGCAAGTACGTGTGTCCCCAAGGCATACTCGAGGGAGCCATCCCGCTCTCACTCGCCGATGAGGGCATTAGGGCCGCGCTGGGGAAGCTCTTCGCCATGAAGCTCAGCGTTCTGATGACGGTCGTGCTTCTGAGCATCATGTTCTACCGGCCGTTCTGCAAGTGGATTTGTCCCCTTGGGGCCTTCTACTCGCTGTTCAACAAGGTATCCTTCCTGCAGTACCGTGTTGACAAGAACACCTGCATCAGCTGTGGGAAATGTGCTCGCGTCTGCAAGATGGACGTGGACATAACCAAGAACTCCTCCCACCTCGAGTGCATACGCTGTGGGGAGTGCGTGAAGGCGTGCCCCGTCCATGCGATCAGCACGAAGCTGTCCCTTCTTGACGCAAAGCTTGCGGCGACGGCTCCCGCCACCGCAGGTGCCAAGGCGAGGTCGTGCGCGGGACGTGGGGATACGAGGTAGGATGGCGGCGGGAACGGAAGTGGGCGCAGCAGGCGGCGCAGGCCTGCGGCGATGAGATTGGCTATGCGCCGACTGGCAAGGCCAGAGGGAGAGGCGGGTCGGCAGTCATATGCACGATGGAAGAAGTGTCAGAAAGTCAGAAAGGAAAGAGCTATGAAGATCATGAAAAACGCACTGGCATCTGTAGCAACGGCCCTCGTTGTGTTCGCCTTGTCGGGCTGTGGGGCGAGTACGACAAACACCCAGGGCACGCAGGGGACGGCATCAAGCACCGGAGGCTCCTCCCAGCAGTCGTCGGAGATGGCCGAGACCTCGAATGTTCCGCCCGAGGCCGCGTCCAAGCTGCACCTCAAGGACGGTGACACCTTCCCGACCTTCAAGGCCACGAACATCTCCAACGACGAGACCGTCACAAACGACGTGTTCAAGAAGAACAAGGTCACCGTCCTGTCGTTCTGGTTCAACGGCTGCACCGCCTGTGTGGGTGAGATGCCGCTTCTCCAGGAGCTTAGCGAGAAGTACAAGGACAAGGGGGTCGGCGTCATTGGGGTCAACGCGGAGGCCGCCTACACTACCGACGGGAAGAAGGATGCCCAAGAGATCCTCTCGAAGCAGGGTGTCAAGTACGACAACATCGCCCTGGATCCCAAGAACGGCGGCCAGGTGATCGAGGGTATCACCGCCTTCCCGACGACGATGCTCGTCGACCAGGACGGCAAGCTCATCGGTAACCCAACCACGGGCGCCATCGGTGACAAGCTCGATGGGAGCGATCTCGTCAAGCGTATCGATGAGGCGCTGGCCAAGAGCTAAAGGCTAAGGCCTGGGGCTGAGCGGTTAGGGTTGTTTTGGGCCACGCCCCTGGGGGCCGCACCTGCGGGGGTGTTGGTGCGACCCCTATCTGGGGCTTGAGTGGCTCGAGCGGTGCCGACACCAAGAGGCAGGACATAAGCGGCCCCTCTGTCTTGGTGGGACGACCTCTGATTTGGGGTGTCCCACCGAGCCGTGGGGCCGCTGTCTAGAGGAGGGAGTGCTGGTCATGGCAATACCTAAGGGTCTGTCGAGGGCCGTAGGGTCACTGCGAGCGCGGCTCACCCTCCTCATGGTTGGCCTTCTCGTCTGCTGCTGCGTCGCGCTCACCCTGCTCGTTTACCACTCGACTACGGTCGTGCTCGAGGTTGCCGCCCTGCAGCCCGCGCAGCAAGGGGGGCTTTCCATCCAGCTTGACGCGGACGGCATCAAGCGGACGATACTGTCTGACGCCCTCATCGTCCTGGCCCTCGTGGTCATCGTCGGCAGTGGTGCGGCATACCTCGTGGCAGGGCGCTACACCAAGCCCATACAGCAACTCTCTGCAAGGATGCGCGAGATGGAGCTGGCTACCCTCTCACAACCCATCGAGGTCGAGGGGGGTGGGAGAGAGATCCAGGAGCTCGTGAGGTCGTTCAATCAGATGACCCGCCAGTTGAGCGAGGCGTTCGCGATGCAGAGACGCTTCTCGGCCAGTGCGGCCCACGAGCTGAGAACGCCGCTTGCCGTATTGCGCACGAAGATTGACGTGTTCAAAAAGAGGCAGAGGTCGCAGGTCGAGTACGATGAGCTCCTCGGTACGGTGGAGACCTACGTCGGCAGGCTCTCCTCAATCGTCGCCGACCTCTTGGAGCTTACGGACACAGGTGAGCTGCCCGATGTGCGTCAGGTGTCCCTTGGCTCGGTCCTCGAGCGCGTGGTCGCGGACCTTGGGCCGCTGGCACGCGAGGGCGGGGTGTTGCTTTCGTGCGACGCGACCCCACTCGAGGTCAGGGGTAATACCGACCTGCTCTATCGTGCCATCTACAACCTTGTCGAGAACGCCATCCGATATAACTTCGAGGGTGGTCGGGTCGAGGTCCGCCTCATCTCGCGAGGAGAAGACATTGTGGTCACCGTCTCGGACACGGGAATGGGTATCGAGCCGGATGCGAGGGAGCTGGTGTTTGAACCCTTCTTCCGCGTCAACAAGTCCCGCTCGCGTGAGTTTGGCGGGGCAGGCATAGGTCTCTCCCTTGTCAAAACCATCCTTGCTCGTCATGGTGCGGGCATAGAGGTGGGCGAGAACCAGCCCCATGGCTCCGTGTTCACGGTGACGTTTCCCGCAGGCTAGGACCTGCCGTTTTTGTCGCCCTGTCTTCTTGCTGCGTCTCTCATGTCTTCCACCAGTGTCATCCTCATCCCCCACACTTGCCTTGTCTGCCCTCTAAAGTTATCCTTTCATAACAAAGCTCCGCAGGGCGCCGTTTGCCCTACGTGTCGTTTGCCCTACGTGTCGTGGTGACTTTGGGTCGAGTGGAAGGGAAGCGCTTATGGCAGAGAAGAAGGGGCGCGCGACAATAGCGCGCATCATGGACTTCGCTGGAACAAGGCGGCCGCTCACCGCCGTCGGCTGTGCGCTCGTGGCAATCTCGATGGTGCTCACCATGATGCCCTACGTGTTCATCTGGCTCGTCGTCCGCGAGCTCATCGCTGTCGCCCCCAGGTGGGGGGAGGCGGCCAGCGTCGTCGGTTACGGATGGGCGGCGTTCGGCTTTGCCGTCGCGGGCATCGTGGTCTACTTCCTTGGGCTTATGTGCACCCATCTCGCGGCCTTTCGCATCGAGTCGAACATGCGCAAGGCCTGCGCGAAGCGCCTCATAGCGGCGCCTCTTGGCTACTACGACAGCCATGCGTCGGGCATCTTGCGCCGTCGCATGGATGCGGCCACCCTCAACATCGAGCAGCTCTTCGCTCATAACCTCGCTGACATCTCGGGCACCGTCGCCATGTTCGTCTCGCTGGTGATCCTGCTCTTCGTGTTCGATTGGCGTATGGGCCTTGCGTGCTTCGCGACGGTGATCATCTCGGTGGTCTGCATCATGCAGATGATGTCCGGCAAGGGCAAAAAGTTCATGGCCGAATACCAATCGGCGCTTGATAGGATGAGCAAGGCCAGCACCGAATACGTGCGCGGCATTCCCGTTGTGAAGGTATTCCAGCAGACGGTGTACAGCTTCACGACGCTCAAGAGGGCAATCGACGAGTATAGCGCGAGGGCCGAGCAGTATCAGGGCGAGGTCTGCGCGGTCCCGCAGAGCGTCAACCTCAGCTTCATCAAGGCTGCCTTCGTCTTTCTGATTCCGGTGACGATCCTTTTGGTTCCCGGAGCGATCGCCTCGGGTGACCTCGCGGGCCTTGTGAGCGACTTTGCGTTCTACGCGATATTCTCGGCACTCATCTCCACCGCTCTCTCGAAGATCATGTTCGCGGCAGGTGGCATGATGCAGGCCTCAGATGCCATGGGACGCATCGACGAGATCCTCTCCGCTCCGCAGATCAGCGTCCCGCAAGATCCCCAGGTCCCCGCAGACAACAGCATCGAGTTCAGGAACGTGGGCTTTTCCTATGAAGGCGCGATACGAGACGCACTCGACCAGGTGTCGTTCACGGTTCCCGCAGGCTCGACCGTCGCCTTGGTGGGACCCTCGGGCGGTGGCAAGACGACCGCCGCGAGCCTTATTCCGCGCTTCTGGGATGCTGACGTGGGATCCGTGCTCGTCGGCGGTGTCGACGTGCGCAAGGTCGATCCGAGGCTCCTCATGGACCAGGTCGCATTCGTCTTCCAGAACAACCGCCTGTTCAAGACTACCATACTGGAAAACGTTCGCGCCGCGCGTCCTGAGGCCACGCGCGAGGAGGCTATGGAGGCCCTCTTTGCAGCCCAATGCAGCGACATCATCGAGAAGCTGCCCGAGGGTGCAGACACCGTCATCGGAACGCACGGTACGTATCTCTCGGGCGGCGAGCAGCAGCGCATCGCCCTCGCTCGTGCCATCCTCAAGGACGCTCCTATCGTCGTCTTGGACGAGGCGACGGCGTTTGCCGACCCAGAGAACGAGGTCCTTATCCAGAAGGCGTTCGCCCGCCTCGCGCAGGGGCGTACGGTCGTGATGATCGCGCACAGGCTCTCTACCGTCATCAACGCCGATAATATCGTGGTGCTCGACGAGGGCAGGGTGGTCGAGCAGGGGACGCATGCAGAGCTTGCGGCCGCAGGCGGGCTGTACGCACGCATGTGGGCCGACTACCAGAAGGCCGTCTCGTGGAGGATCTCGAAGGAGGTGGCCTAGATGTTCGGCAAGGCTTTCAAGCGCAGGTTCGCCCTCACCGACCGGGGTGTCGCAAACGTCAAGAAAGGTACGTTCTGGACGGTTATCGTCAACTTCGTTGACTTCGCGGGCATAGGTCTTCTGTTCGTGCTCACAAGGCAGCTCATGGCGATGCTGCTTGATGGCGCACCCGCACCGACCCTTGGCTATGGTGTCGGCGCTGTGATCGTGTTTCTGATCGTGTCGTTTGCCGCCCACAAGATGCAGTACAAGAACACCTACGGTACCGTGTACGGCGAGGTGGGCAGGCTTCGCGTGAGCCTGGCCGAGCGCCTGCGCAAGCTCCCGCTCTCCTTCTTCGGTGGTCGTGACCTGGCTGACCTCTCCGAGACCATCATGAGCGACGCCGACCGCCTGGAGCACGTGTGGTCCCATGTGCTTGGCTACCTGTACGGGTCGTACATCTCGACCGCCGTGGTGGCCGTTGCCCTCATCGCCTTCGACTGGAGGTTGGGGATTGCTGTCATGTGGGGTGTGCCCGTTGCGTTTGGTCTGCTCTTTGGCCTGCGCAGGTACAATACCAAGAGCATGGCGAGGGCACGCGCCGATGCCTTGGTGGTGTCCGACGGCATCCAGGAGATGTTGGACAACGCTCGCGAGATCCGTGCCACCAACCAAGTTGAGCGCCATCTTGGTGAGCTTGAGGGCAAGATCGACGCGGCGGAGAGGAGCATGGCTGCCTCCGAGCTGAGGGTTGGTCTTGTCGTGAACGCGGCGTCCGTCATCATGCGCCTGGGCGTGGCGACGACGGTTGTCATAGGTGTCAGCCTCCTGCTGGCGGGACAGGTAGACTTCATGGTCTTCTTCATGTACCTGCTCACCGTGAGTCGCATCTACGCCCCCTTTGACCAGGCGCTGGCCCTCATAGCCGAGCTGTTCCTCTCTGAGCTCTCTGCCGGTCGCCTGCAGGCGATCTACGACGAGCCTGTCGCCACAGGTGCGGACAGCTTCGACCCCGTCGGCCACGATATCGTGTTCGATAACGTCAGCTTCTCCTACAAGGATGAGCCCGTGCTCGAAAACGTGAGTTTCACGGCAAAGGAGGGAGAGGTCACAGCCTTGGTCGGGCCGTCTGGTTCGGGCAAGTCGACCTGCGCGCGCCTGGCGGCGCGCCTGTGGGACGCCTCCTTCGGGACCATCCGCGTGGGTGGCGTGGACGTCACGAGCGTTGATCCCGAGCGGCTTCTTGCCGACTACGCGATGGTGTTTCAGGACGTGACCCTCTTCGATGACAGTGTCTTGGCTAACATCCGCCTTGGCCGTAAGGACGCCACCGACGAGGAGGTGCTCGCCGCTGCCAAGGCGGCTAACTGTGACGAGTTCGTGGACAAGCTCGCTGATGGTTACCAGACCACGATAGGCGAGAACGGCAGCAGACTCTCGGGAGGGGAGCGCCAGCGCATCTCGATCGCACGGGCGCTGCTCAAGGACGCCCCCATCGTCCTCATGGACGAGGCGACGGCCTCGCTCGACGTGGAGAGCGAGACCAAGGTGCAGGAGGCCCTCACGCGCCTGCTTGCGGGCAAGACAGTCCTGGTCATTGCCCACCGCATGCGCACGGTCGAGAACGCCGACAAGATCGTGGTGCTCAAGGACGGCAGGGTGGTCGAGGAGGGTATGCCCGACGAGCTGCGCGCGAGGGAGGGTGGCATCTTCCGTCACATGGCCGAGCTGCAGCAGCACTCAGCCGGCTGGGCGATCTAGGGGTAGTGCCGCGTGGACGGTCAGGATCCGGACCGCCGCGCGAGGGGGTGCCTGTGCCGGGTAGCCTGTGTCACAGGCTCTTGCTGGGGTCGTGGATAGGTGGATCGCAGAATTCTATCAGTAGAACTATGATAATTTTATCAGTAGAGATGTTAGAATCCAATCAGTAGATTAGGAGAGGGGGATGCCAAGCCCATGATAGAGCGCCTGATCAAGGGGAGGCTGCTCGAGCTGGCGGGGAAGTATCCCGTCGTGTCCGTTACCGGTCCGCGCCAGAGCGGCAAGACCACCCTCGTGAGGGATGCGTTTCCTGACTACGAGTACCTGAGCTTCGAGAACCCAGATGTGCGCAGAAGCTTTGACGAGGATCCCAAAAGCTTCCTTTTACGCTATGACTCCCAGGTGATCTTCGACGAGGCGCAACGTGTTCCTGACCTCTTCTCGTACCTGCAGGGTGTTGTGGACGAGAGTGGGGCGGCTGGTCGCTTTATCCTGACCGGCTCCCAGAACTTCCTCCTTATGGATGCGGTGAGCCAATCCTTGGCTGGTCGCGTCGCGCTCCTGACGCTTCTCCCGCTGTCTTATGAGGAGCTGAGCCAGGCAGGGATTGCTCCGCAGTCCATGGAGCAGTGGCTCTTTCAAGGTGGCTATCCACGGCTGTACGATGCCGACATTGATCCTGAGACCTTCTTCCCAAGCTACGTGCAGACGTACCTTGAGCGGGACGTCCGCCGGGAGCTGGGCGTCAGGAGGCTTAGAGAGTTTTCGATATTTATACAGCTATGCGCGCTGCGTACGGGCCAGCGGCTCAATGTCAGCAGCTTGGCCTCGGACAGCGGAGTGGCGCTCAATACGGCAAAGAGTTGGCTCTCGGTCTTGGAGGCCAGCCACATCATCTGCTTTCTCGAGCCATACTTCTCGAATCGCGGTAAGAGCTTGGTGAAGACCAAGAAGCTGCATTTTCTCGACGCGGGGCTGGCGTGCAGCCTCATCGGGATCCAGTCCCCGCAAGAGCTGCTCGTGAGCGAGCACAGGGGGCCGATATTCGAGTCAGCCATCATCTCGGAGATACTGAAGAGCAGCTATGCCAAGGCACGTGCCCCACACCTCTCCTTTTGGCGCGATGTCGCGCAACACGAGGTCGACCTTGTGGTGCAACGTGGGCTTAGGCCCTGCTATGCCATAGAGATCAAGTCTTCGGCGACGTATGCGCCCCGCCTCTTCACGGTCTTGAACCAGGTCGCCGCGGATGAGCTTGGCCTGCCGATAGAGTCTCAGGCGGTCGTATACGGTGGGGATCTCAGCCTGGGCACGAGACAGGGGCAGCTCATCTCATACAAGGACGTTGCCGCCGCAGCGGACGGCTGGTGGACGGCGAGACCAGGCGCCAAGCCTTAGTGGGGTACGGAACAAGCCAGCTTGATCGGCCGAGAAATCCTCCCGCCCGCGAGGAGACGCCTCGCCGCTCTTGGCGGGCTGGTCCGACGCGCACTGCCATCCGTGCGTGAACGTACCGCCCCGCACGTTCACAACCGAGTGGCAGTGTGAGACGTACCTCCCCGCACGTTCGCCACCGAGTGGCAGTGTGTGCTGCACTGCCACTCGGCCCTGAGCGTACCGATCGCACTGCCACTCGGCCCCGAGCGTACCGCTGCGGTACGATCGACACCGAGTGGCAGTGTACGGCGCACTGCCACTCGGGCGTGAACGTACCTCCCCGCACGTTCAGCGCAACGTGGCAGTGCCGTGGCGCCGCCAGGCGCCCCCGATCGCCGATCGCCCCCCGCAACGTACGTCGAGCGCCGCCGTGCCACGCGCCTTTATGCGGGGAAGAGCCTCTCGAGCACCTGCAGCACGCCCTTGGCGCCATCCTGCGGCGACGGAACCATCCCAGCTCCTGGGAGGTCCCCAGGGTCCCGGTCGGAAACGAGTCTTCGTTCCCTCGGCTCGGGTCATGTCGCCTAAACCCCATCATCACGCTTTCCCGTGTAAAGTCGACTAAGGTACCGCCACGTGTGGTAAAATATCCATAGGCGAACCCGCCATGCCTATCTCTCGGCGTCAGTCGAGATGATGCAAACTTTGGCGGGTGTTCTCTTATCCAGGGGATACATGAGGTACCAGAAGCCGTGGCTTTCATATGAGGAGCAAGCGGACCGGCTGGAGGAACGCGGACTCGAGTTCGACAGGAACGATCTGATCGCCCATCTCGCCGACGTCGGCTACTACCGTCTGAGCGGATACTGGTACATCTACAAGCAGGACCCGGGAAGCGGAGACGAGTCATTCATCGAGGGAACGAGCTTCGAGAAGATCTGGGATTTGTATACCTTCGACCGCCAGCTCAGGCTCGTCACGCTCGACGCCATTGAGCGAGTGGAGGTCTATATGCGGACCCAGCTCGCCTACAGGCTGGCAAAGACGGCCGGTCCGTTCGGATACCTGGACCGGTCAACGCTGCCAAACATGGAGCAGAGTGCCTATGGGCATTTCATGTCTAGGTGCTCCGCTGCCTACGGCCGGTCCAAAGCGCTCTTTATAGAGCACTTCAAGCAGAAGTACGGAGACTTGCACAGACTCCCGCCCTACTGGATGCTCGTCAACATTATGGACTTCGGTATGATGCTCACGCTTTTCAAGGGCTCTCTTGACGACGTGAGGAAGGGCATCGCAGACGAGATGGGGGTGCCGGCTGAGGTGTTCGAATCGTGGCTGCTCACCTTGAACACCGTCCGCAATGCCTGCGCGCACCACGACCGCTTGTGGAACAAGCGCCTCGGCAACAAGACGAAGATACCTCGCGGCCACAGGTGTCCCGAGTGGCATCGCCCTCACAAGGTCAACCACAGAAGTGCGTTCACGCTGCTGACCATACTTGGCTACCTGCTCGAGCGCATTGCGCCGGGTTCGTCGTGGCATGACAAGGCGCTGCGCCTGATCCAGACCAGGAGCGAGGAGGATCTTTGCCGCATGGGCTTCTATAAGGGTTGGGAGACGTGCCCCATGTGGGCGAGATGGATGCCGTAGGGACATAACGGGCTAAGGCTGTGTTAACCCTATTCTGACACGGCGCGGCAACACTCTATTCCCACGTCAACCAATACGGAGAACATGGGGGCAGCTTGGCGAGCGGCTCGATCGGGTCGTCGGAGCGGCAGGCTTCGTGCACCGACGTAGGTCAAAAGAGGCAACCGCATCAGAATAGGGTTAACACAGCCTTACCGCCAAAAACTGAGTCTTCGTGAGTTCGTGTGGATGGTTGCGTCACCGCCCCGGCGGCGTGGGCCTCACCGCCAGGGCGACGACGCAACAGTGTACACAGATCGGTGGAAATGGCCTCTCGACGCCGTTTCGGGATATTTGTGTACACTGTTGCACCGCGAGTCGCGATACGAATTGCGACGCGAGCTGCGTCAGGATCAGGTCCGTTAGCACGCACTCTGCCGCCCGATGCGCCTCCCTCTGCGCCTGATCATAGCGAGCCGCGCATATCTCAAGCAAATAATCATTTATCTGATGCCGAGCCCGACAAATTATGGCTACTCGCGGGGCGTAAAAACTTACGACCCTCAGTTCGAAAAACGTTGCCCCTCGTGTATGCAACCCGAAGGGCAACACTGCGTCGCGATTCTGTGAAACAAGGCGATAAACAGGTAAAGCGCGTTCTCAAAAGCCGCTCCTGCTGCGTTTGCAGCCTGTCCCGATGGGGGAATTCGGGGGGATGGTGCTCGCATCGCCCCGAGATCGGGCGTTTTCGAGGTGATGAGCGCGGGCCCGCTCTATACTCCCAGGCAGCCGATCGGGCATACGAGGACCCCGTCTTCGCGCGGGTAGCTGTATTCGCCTACGGCGGTGAGCACCATGAGGAAGGCGGGCTTGCCCGTCCTCTCGGCATCGACTCTATCGCGAAGGGTGGTGAGGCTTTTCGCCCCCTCCTCGATCAAGGTCTCTCCGCCGAGCTTCACCTCGACGAGGGCGTACTTGCCATCGCGCAGGTGTACCACAGCGTCCGCCTCAAGGCCCGAGCGGTCGCGGTAGTGGTAGACGTCCCCGTCCAGCGCCGCCGAATACACCCGCAAGTCGCGAATGCACATGCTCTCGAAGGCGAGCCCGAAGGTCTTAAGGTCGGCGACGAGGTCGGCCGGCCCCAGGCGGAGGGCGGCCGCGGCAATGGAGGGGTCGGAGAAGTGGCGGGTCGGGGCCGAGCGGATGGCGGTTTTCGACCGAAGGTTCGGATTCCACGCCAAGAGGTCCTCCAACACGAAAATCTTGCGCAGGGCGGCGATATAGTTCCTCAGGCTGCTCTCGCTCATCGCGAATCCCATGCCGCGGACGTCCTCGAGCATTTGGGTTATCTTTCCCTGCGATGCGACCATCCTGCCGTACGAGCGGAGGATGGCCCTGGCCGCTGCGGCGTCTCGCTCGACGCCGTCGACCCTGGAGATGTCGGATTCGCACACCTCGTCGAGGTAGTCGCGGGCCTGTCTGAGCGCCTGTCGCTCCGTCATGCCGATGCTCTGGGGCCACCCCCCGCGGCATACTAAGAAGGCAACGTCGTCGAGCTGCTTGCCAGAGGGCGCCACGGGCATCGGCTCGCCCGAGAAGAGGCTGCCGAGGGAGACCGCTCCCGAGGAATCGCCCGATTCGAGGGAGGACATCGTCCTCATGCGCATGCGGCCAATCCGGCCGGTGCCCGTGTGCGAGTCTTCGGGAAGGTCGGCCGGGACGGCCGATCCCGTGAGCACGAACTGCCCCGTCAATCCCCGCGTGTCCACCTCGAAGCGCACGGCGTCCCAAAGCTGCGGGGCAAGCTGCCATTCGTCTATGAGGCGTGGGGCTTCCCCCGCGAGCAGCGTCTGGGGCGAGATCTCCGCGAGCCGGATGTTCTGCGAGCGGGTCGCGGGGTTTTGCATGTAGAGTACGCTCCGGGCAATCCGCTCGGCGGTTGTCGTCTTGCCGCACCACTTGGGCCCTTCAATGAGAACCGCCCCGCGAACCTCGAGTTGTTCACGGAGCTCGGCATCCGAAATGCGTGGTATGTATTCTCGGTTCAACACGGCTATCACCTGCATGGTTAACGGAATTGGTACATTCATGTTAACGGGATTGGCATGTTTATGATAACGGAATTGGCAAACAATCGCAACCTAGCCGCAAGCACCCTCGAGTCGGCGTAGATGCTGCGCATCTCGCCAATCCGTGGGTGGAACCAGGCCAGCTCATCCCGAGACGCTGCCAGATGTAGCGCTACGGCCTGAGTCCCAGGACGTCCCTCCGGCAGGACGCGACGTCCACCCTCGCGGGAGCCTCGGACCCCAGCCCCCGAGCCCCTGCCGGCACTGTGAGCACGGTGCCGGCCCAGGAGTGCGTGACGCTTACGCTGTCCCTGCCGTCGGTCCTGGCAGGCCCCTGCGCTCCCGTTGCGCCTTGCGGGCCAATTGCGTCGTCGATCGCTGACTCGTATTTCTTGATGGCCTCCACGAAGAGCGTGAAGCCGTCAGATATCGAGAGCGTCCCCACCAGCGACGTACCCACTTCAGCCCTAAATTCCCAAAGATTTCTCTCTTCCCTTGCTGCATCAACTTTGCTCGTATCCCGCTGTCGCATCACGAGCGGCAGGCCACTCTGCTAGAATCACCTTCATATGTACTGCACAGCGCATTCTGGACGAAGGGTGGCCCATGAAGTACTCCGACCTGCTCGAATCGGGGGCCATGCAGACCGAGATACAGGCCTTCCCCACAGGATCCGAAAACGTGCCCCTGACCATGCGGATCCTCCGGACGCTTCGCGACTCGGCCAAGGAGGCTGCTGCCCTCAAGGGCGTGAGCCTTACCGCCTACGTGAAGGTGTACCTTATCGAGAGGCTCTCTGAGGCGAGGTAGGCATGGGCACTGTCACCCACCCTCCCTTCTTCGACAACCGGGCCAATATCGTGAAGGACGATCTGGTGACCACCATCGAGGCGGGGGACCGCGTTTCCGTAGCAGCCGAGGTCTTCTCGATGTATGCCTACCAGGAGCTGAAGGACCAGCTCGACGGACTCGACGAGTTCCGGTTCATCTTCACCTCGCAGGCATTCACGAAGGGGCGTACCAAGAAGCAAGCGCGCGAGTTCTACATTCCGTGCCTCTCGCGCGAGCAGGGGCTCTACGGCACGCGGTTGGAGATCAGGCTGCGCAACGAGCTCACGCAGAAGTCCGTGGCCTCGGAGTGCGCACGCTGGATATGCAGGAGGGCCCGCTTCAAGTCCTTCGGCGTGGAGGACGGGCTGGGCAACAACTTCCTCGTGGTGGACAAGCCCGGGGGGTGAGCCCGTGGCCTACCTGCCCTTCAACGGGTTCACGACGACCGAGCTGGGCGTGGAGGCCGACCCCGGCAGGCAGATCATCATCGCCCCCATGGAGGGTGAGGCGGCCCGCAGCTTCCTCGGCAACTTTGACCAGGCCTGGGGCTCCGGCGAGCTCGCTGACGTCACCGACGCCGTCGCCTCCATCGTGGGCGCTAAGGAGGAGTCGGACGTGGACAGCTTCTTCGGGGGCGGGACGACCGGCTTCCTCGAGAACGACATCCCGGGGGCTCGACGACTTCGAGCTGATCTGCTTTTTGGTGGTGAGGTCCAAATGCTAGGCCTGCCGAGCACGACTGAGGTGGAACGGCGCCTGCCCAAGGAGGCCTTCTATCGACACCTCACGCTGGACGCCAAGATCAGGCGGTCGTTCGTGGACGACATCGGGGCGATCACGGTGGCCAATTTCACCAAGACCGCGACCCGGGGCCTCGCGGACGGGGAGGCCGTCCACGAGATCATGGTGGTGCGGCTGGACCTGAAGGGGGACGCAGAGCCCACGGGGGCGATCGGGGCCATAGCGGCAGCCAACCCCCACAGGCTCGTGTTCCGCTGCGAGCCCAACGGGAGGACCTACGTGGTCCGGCGGGGCCTGCAAGCCTCCGACAGCATCGACGCGCTCACCCTCACGGGTGAGTCCCTCGACGAGGCATGGGACTCCATCTGCGCCCAGGTGGCCTTCGAGGACACGGACGGGCGTGACATCGACGGCAGGCTCGTCCGCGCCAAGTGCCGGGCGGCCCTGGAGGCGGAGATCTCCGACCTGGACGCCAGGTGCCGCAAGGCCAGGCAGATCAACCGCAGGAACGAGCTCTTCGCGGAACTGAAGCGGAAGCAACAGGAGCTTGAGAAGCTCAGGGAGGAGCGTGACCAACCGTGGGCGACTACATCGAATACAACGACGATGTGCAGGCCATCAAGCAGACCATACTTCAAAGCCAGTACCAGGCGACCAAACGCGCAAATGCCCTGCAACTGGGTCTCTACTACAGTGTCAGCGGGTTTGTTTCCGAACGGGTGGAGAGCGGCAGGTGGGGCGAGGGAGCACTCAAGGCCGTAAGCGGGCAGCTCCAGCGGGAGCTTCCGGGTCTACGTGGATTCTCCGAGCGCAACCTCTACTACATGAAGACTCTCTACGAGGTTTGGGCGCCCGTCATAGGCGGGGCGTCGGATTCTGCACTCGCGAGTGCAGAATTGCCGAGTGATGACTTTCTGCACTTGCAAGTGCAGAAAGTGCCGGATTTCTCTGCGAAGGATTTCCTAGGCATTGGCTTCACCCAGCACCGCACGATACTCGAGAAAGTCAAGGACCGCGACGAGCGGTTCTTCTACATACGATGCTGCGCCCGCGAGCACTACCGTGTGGAGGACCTGCGCCGCGCCATCAAGCGCGACGACTACCACCACCAGGGGCAGATGCCCAACAACTTCCTGGCCACCATGCCCAGCTCCCAGCGGGCTTTGCGTGTCATCGAGGCCTCAAAGATTCGAATTCATCGTGGCCCAATTTGAACCTGAAATCTTCGGGGAAACGCGCCGAGTTGCGCGAGGCGGCACGATTGAGCGCCTTGGTCTCCACTCCGTAGAGCTCTGCGAGGTCGCTGTCGAGCATGACCTGCCTGCCGCGCACGGTGTGGATCATGCTGCGGGTCCGGGCGTCGACCACGGGGACGATGGCGTCTTACCCCTCGCCCGACCCGGTCTTCTCGTCTGCCATGTCCTCCCTTTCCTCCGCTTGAGGTCACGTCCTGTACCTTCAAGATTCTACCAAGTTCCAAATGGTTCGGACTTGTCGGTTGCCTATGCTCGCATCAACCTGAGCGCCGCCTTGGCGATGAGCCTGATAGCTTTGACCAGCACCCTAGGCACCCGCACGGTCGTCCTCCTTGAGGCCGCTCCACCTGAGCGCACACACCTCGCCGCAGCACATGTCGGTGGCGAGTTCGAGCGGGTTTTATCCCTTGGCGGCAACTGAGGCCTCAAACATACGTTTTCGCATGTCCGAATCACATCGCTTCTCGCCAGCCTTCCGCACGGGATGCTTACTACCATCTGTGAAGATTCCCAGAGTGGGGCCTTTGGCGGCCATGAAGCCGTCGTTGTTTCCCTCGTCTCTAGCGCCTTGCAATACCTGAGTCCAATTTTTATCGGAAACAGTGTTCCCTACGGTGTATTATCAACGGAAACGTTGTTACCGATATGAGGAGTGGACATGGACAAGAAGGGCACGGTGCGGCGATTGTTCGTGCTCATGGGCGGCTATCGCTGGCTCGAGATTGTCAGCATGGTAACCGTGGCGGCCTCTGCGGCCATGAACCTGCTCGCTTACGTGCGCGTATACTACGTGGGAGAAGCTGTGCTCACGACAGCCGGCGACCTTTCCTCAATCGACCGGCAAGCGATAGCGGCCCTCGGCTGGGACGCGGTGCTGTTTATCATGGCGGCATTTGGGATATACGGCATCGGTCTGCTCTTCTCGCATCTGACGGCGTTCAACACGGTTGCCCGCCTGCGTGACCGCATCGTGTGCCACTTGGGGCGGGTCTCCCTGGGTTACCACGTGGCAAATCCCTCGGGCAAGCTGCGCAAGATAATTGAGAAGAACACCGATAATATCGAAAACACCATCGCGCACACCATGCCCGACTTCGTCAATGCCATCGCACTGCCGGTCGCGTATATCGCGTGCATGTTCGCCTTCGACTGGCGTCTTTCGCTCGCCTGCCTAGCGCCCCTGGTCGCAGGGTTCTTCGTGCTGGCGTGGATGCTGAACGATTCGAGCAAGTCCTTCTACGCCAAGCAGCAGAAGTCGGCAGAGGACATGGCGAGCGCCACCACCGAGTACGTACGCGGCATCGCCGTGGTGAAGGTGTTCGGCCAAACGGCGGAGTCGTTCAAGCGCTATCACGACTCGGTGGAAGAGCACCGATCATGGATGCTCAAATACGCGCTCTCCATGCGCCTGCCGGACAGCCTCTACACCGTCACCATCAACGCGGGGTTCCTGTTTCTCATCCCAACTGCCATCGTCCTGCACGACAGCGCGAAAGGCGGTGCGGCGGCAACCACAGCAGCGGCGACCTTCATCTTCTTCTGCGTGCTCATCCCCATGACCGTGACCATGCTTACGCGCATCATGAACGCGGCGTCGAACCTCATGGTTTCCAGCGCGTCGCTCGACGCCGTGGACGGCATTCTCGCCCAGCCCGTGCTGGAACGCCCTCTTACCCCGAAGGAGCCTAAGTGCTTCGACATAGCCTTGGATCACGTCTCGTTCCGCTACAAGCCTGACTCTCCTCTCGCGCTCGACGACGTGACGCTGCGCATTCCTGCCGGCACCGTGTGCGCCCTCGTGGGGCAATCGGGAGGGGGTAAGACCACCGTGGCCAATCTGATCGCGCGCTTCTGGGATGTTCAGGAAGGAACCGTGCGCATCGGGGGAGACGATGTGCGCGAGATGGACTACGCCTGGCTGGCTGCGCACACGAGCATCGTCTTCCAGGACACGCGGCTGTTCAAGGCCTCCATCGCGGACAACGTGGCGTATGCGAAGCCTACCGCTTCGCGGGAAGAGGTGCTGCGGGCCCTCCATCTGGCGCAATGCGACGATATCCTCAAAAAATTCCCCAACGGGGCCGACGCTGTCGTAGGTGCGCGAGGCGTGTACCTGTCCGGTGGGGAGATGCAGCGCATCGCTCTGGCACGCGCCATGCTCAAAGATGCCCCCATCGTGCTGCTCGACGAGGCGACCGCTTATTCCGACGCCGAAAACGAGCACCTTATCCAGCAGGCGCTGTCCAAGCTGCTACGCGGAAAGACCGTGCTCATGATCGCACACCGCCTCTCTACCGTGGTCGACGCCGACCAGATATGCGTGGTTGAGAACGGACGCATCGTCGAGAGGGGCGTGCACGACGAGCTTATAGCGCAGGCTGGTTTTTATGCTCACATGTACAAGGAGTACGAGCGGAGCGTGGAATGGAAGATCGGAGGGGCCGCATGATGGGCAATCCGCTGCAGAAAGCCTTGCGCGTAAGCGACGAGGGCAATGCCAACCTGCTGCGGGCGAGCGCGTGGATGTGCGCTTTCAGGATCGCCGCCTTCCTTCCCGTCATACTGCTCGCGATGATAGCGAACGAGATGGTCGTTCGGAGCGCGGGCGCAAACGCCCAGGACGTACCGCTTCTGCCCTATCTGGTGGCAGCGGCGGCGTTGGTCGTCGTCATGTTCTTGGCGTATTGGGTATCGTACAAAAGCAAATACCTGAGTGCGGGAGACGAGGATGCCCGCATGCGCATCGCGCTTGCCGAAAGAATCCGTCGGCTCCCCATGTCCTATCTGGGGAAGCGCGACCTCTCCGACTTCACCTCCGCAGTCATGGACGACGTCGACACCGTGCAGGGCGTGCTCGCGACTTCGTTTGTCGAGCTGGTGAGCGGCCTGCTGTTCGCTCTGGCAAGCATCGTCTGCCTGCTTGTCGTCGACTGGCGCATGACGCTTGCGCTTGCCGCATGTCTCCCGCTTGCCGCCCTGTTCATGGCTCTGTCCCGTTTGATCTCCGAGGGACAGAACAGGCGCAACCGCGCAAGGCGCCTGCAGATGAGCGAGGCGATGCAGGAGTATCTGGAAAACATGCAGGAGCTGCACGCTCTCAACCTGATGAATGGCTACCAAGGCAAGATTCGCCGTGCGTCCAGAAAACTGGTGCCCGGGCTGGTCCTATACGAGCTGCTGGCCGGTCTGGGGATCTCGTTCGGTGAGAATTTCCTGCGCTGCGGCATGGGCGTGGTGATCGTCTACGGTGCAGCGCGGATGGCATCGGGGGATTTGGGCACGTTCGAGTTTCTCCTCTTCCTGTTCGCCTCGGTGCGCCTGTACGAACCGCTCTGCGTCGCCATCGAGCGGCTGGGCGCCATCATTCATGCGCTCGTGGCTTCCCAGCGTATCGGCGAGATACTGGACCATCCCGTTCAGGAGGGGGACGGCGACGTCCACCCGAGGGCGTATGATCTCGAATTCGACCACGTGACATTCGCCTACGGCGAGGACGACGTCATCCACGACGTGTCTTTTACCGCCCCGCAGGGACAGACAACCGCACTCGTGGGGCCTTCGGGCTGCGGGAAGTCGACGCTGTGCAGACTTGCCGCGCGCTTCTGGGATGTGGATAGGGGCACGGTGCGCATGGGCGGCATCGACATAGGCGGCATCGACCCCGAGACGCTCCTGCGCAGCTACGCGTTCGTGTTTCAAGACGTGGTGCTGTTCGATGACACGATAGCGAACAACATCCGCATCGGACGCGCGGGGGCAACCGACGAGGAGGTGCGTGAGGCCGCGCGGGCCGCATGCTGCGACGAGTTCGTAGAAAAGCTCCCGCACGGCTACGAGACCATCGTGGGCGAAAACGGTCGCACGCTCTCGGGAGGGCAGCGACAGCGCATATCCATCGCCCGCGCCCTGCTGAAGGATGCGCCGATCGTGCTACTCGACGAGGCGACCGCGTCTGTCGACCCTGAGAACGAGACACATATCCAGCAGGCTCTGGGGGCGCTCGTGAAAAACAAGACCGTGCTCGTTGTGGCCCATCGGCTGCGCTCGATCGCCGGCTGCGACCACATCGTCGTGCTTCAGGAGGGTACCGTCGTCGAAGAGGGCGTCCACGAGCAGCTGATGGGCGCGAAGGGGCTGTACAGCCGTCTGTTCGCGCTGCAAACAAAAAGCGCTTCGTGGTCGGCGGGGCGAGACGGGAACGACGTGCGATGAGCGGGCGGGCATGCATGCCAAAGACAGGGCTTCTACCGCATGTCGAGCATTCGCGAACACCAGGCCTTGATACGTATATCGGAGGGCTTTTCGACAGGGAGCCGCCTCGCCTGGACGCCCGCGTGAAAGTCGCCGCGTTGCTGGCCGTGAACGTGGTAGCGGTGCTCAACCTCAGCTTCTCGGTCGAGATCGCCGTCATGGCGTGCATCGTGGCGGCTCTTCTGTACAGCAGGCTCAACCGCACGGCCATACGCTGCGCCGCCACCTACGCGGCGGCGGTGATCATCATGGCGTTTGCGGGCGGCGAGAACGGCATCGCCTCGGTCTTGCTGGTCGTCGCCATGGTCATCCGCAAGACCACGCCCATCTTCGGGTTCGGCTACTGCCTGGTCGCCACCACCAAGATAAGCGAGCTGTTGGTGGTCATGCAGAAGCTCCGTCTTCCCAACAGCATTACCATCCCGTTCTCGGTCGTCTTGAGCTACTTCCCCTCGCTGGCTTCGGAATGGCGCAATGTGACAGGGGCGATGAAGATGCGCGGCTTCGGTGTGTCGCCCAAAAACGTCGCGTTCCATCTTGTGCGCACGATGGAGTATGTCATGGTGCCCATAATCGTGCGCAGCGCGACCGTCGCCGAGGAAATCTCTGCCGCCGCCATAACGCGCGGCATCGAGGCGCAGGATGTGCGCACCACGGTCTACCCCATGGAGATCGGTCTTGCGGATGCCATCTGCCTTGTGGCATGCACATGCCTGGTGGCGGCAGCGGTGGCAAGCCGCGTGGGAGCAATCGCATGATAGAGATCTCGAATCTCGGTTTCTCCTACGAGGGCGGCAACGGCGCATGCCTGCAGGATGTCAGCCTCTCCGTGAAAAGCGGTGAAGTCGTCGTGGTCACGGGGAGGAGCGGCTCGGGAAAGACCACCCTCATCCGCGCCTTGAACGGGCTCATTCCCCACTACTACGAAGGGTACATGACCGGTTCGGTGAGCGTGGGCGGCCAAACGCTCTCCAGCCTTCCCATGCTTGCGATCGCGCGCATGGTGGGGAGCGTGTTCCAAAATCCTCGAAGTCAGTTCTTCAATACCGACACGGTAACCGAGATCGCGTTCGGGTTGGAGAACCTCGGCATGCCGACTGAAGAGATACGCCGGCGCGTCGAACGTGCGGTGGTCGACCTGGACATAGAGACCCTGATGGGAAAGAGCGTGTTCGAGCTTTCCGGTGGCGAGAAGCAGATCGTGGCCATCGCCGCCGCCTACGCGCTCGGTCCCGACGTGTTCGTGATGGACGAGCCGAGCGCCAACCTCGACTTCGATGCAACCAGGCGCCTCGGGCGGCTTGTGGAACGGCTGAAAGAGTGTGGCAAGACCGTGGTGGTCTCCGAGCATCGCGTGTACTACCTGAAAGACGCCGTGGACCGCTGCGTGTACCTTCAAGATGGGCGAGTGAGCCATGAGTTCAGCCGAGACGGATACCTGGCGCTTTCGTCTGGCGACCAAGCGGCACTGGGGCTGCGCAGTCTCGACCTGAGCCTCGTGGAGGCGCAGGTGGCGACAGCCCAGCCGAAGCACGACAGCCAAACGGGGGCTCCCCTGCGCGTAGAAGGGCTTCGCGGCGGATACCGAAGGCGAGAGACGTTGCGCGGCGTAGACATCGAGGTGCCGGCAGGCAGAACTGTCTGCCTGTTGGGGAAGAACGGCGCAGGAAAATCCACGTTGGCAAGCATGCTCTGCGGCCTTGTGCGCGAGCGCTCGGGCCTCGTGTCGGTAGGCCGCGAGCTTTCGTTCAGGCGGCGAGCGGGTCGATTCTTCCTCATCATGCAGGACGCAGGGAGCCAGCTTTTCAGTGATACCGTTGCGGGTGAGCTTGCGATGTCCGACGCGAAGGGCAGCTTGACCGTTAAGGCCACCGCCGTTTTGCTTGAAGAGCTGGGGCTGGGCGGCACGCTGTCCAGGCATCCGCTCTCGCTTTCGGGAGGCGAGAAGCAACGCCTCGCCATCGCCACGGCGATCGTGGCGGAGCCCGACGTGGTGATACTCGACGAGCCGACAAGCGGGCTCGACTTCGCCAACATGCAGCGGATCGCCCAGGCGATAAGGCGCTTGGCGCGCAGAGGAACGCGCGTTTTGGTCATAACGCATGACTACGAGTTCATCTGCCGTATGGCCGACGATATCGCGGTGCTGGAATGCGGCCGGGTGACCTGCACGTATCCGCTTGACGCAGAGCACGCGACGCTCCTGCGCACATGGTTTTCGATTGGGTGAGCAAAGGGCGGGCCGAGAGGACGAGACCTACAGGCTCCCTTCGACTGAAAGGAAGGAAGAACATGGAAGAGAATAAAGATGTGGGAATGCCGGCGCAGGCCGTGAGAACGGGCGGCGCCGGCAAGAAGATGTCGACCAAAGACTACGTCACCGTGGGCGTTTTCGCCCTCTTGCATGCGGCGGTGCTGTTCATCATGGGCGCGATAGGCGGTCTGTCCGCCGTCGGGTTCCCGCTGTTCGGCCTTGTCGGCTTCATCCCCGGCGGCATCATCTTCGTCTACATCGTGACAAAGGTCCCCAAACGCGGGGTCGTGTTCGCCCTCGGTGCCATCTCGGCGCTGGCCTACTTCCTCATGGGGGCATACGGACCCGTTCCGCTGTTCGTTCTGGCGGCCGGCATCGTGGGCGAAGCGGTCGTTTCGGCAGGCAAGTACAAGAGTTTCTCACTTATCGTCGTAGGATACGTCCTGTTCGCGTTGCTTTTCTGGTTCGGTTTCATGTCGCCGATCGCATTCTCTATGGAAGGCTACATGGATTCAGCGATCGAGAGCTACGGTGCCGACTACATGGCGACGCTCGCCGGATACGTGCAGGGGCCGCTTCTGATAGCGCTCGGCGCTACGACGGCGGTGGGCGCCGTAGCAGGAACCCTTTTAGGACGCAGGCTGTTCGCCAAGCACTTCTCGCGCATCGGCGGCTAGCGCAGCCGTCGTCGGTCAAGGCAGGGGCCTTCGCGCGGGGCGCGGGTGCGTGCTGGAGCGGCCGCAGGCAAAGCAGGAAAGCAGGAAAGCAGGAATATCGTGCCTATCTTATAATAACGAGGTCGGATCTGATTCGATCCCGAGATGAAAGAGGGGGTGCCGCGTGGCGAAACGTGCCGAAGGCACAACGGAAAAGCTTCTCGCCAGCGCGCAGAGGGAGTTTTCCCAGCATGGGTTCGCGAATGCGTCGCTGCGCACCATCGCCCTGGAGTCGGGAGTGACCACGCACACCGTATATACGCGTTTCGACAGCAAAGAAGGACTGTTCGCCGCGTTGGTTGAGCCGGCGGCAGGTAAGTTCATGGACACCCTCATGGCGGGCTACGATAGGTATTTCGACATGGGGAACGAGTCAATCCGAGAACGCGAGCTGTTCTCGCACTCCGTATATGAGGAACTAGTCGACTTGATGTTCGACAACCGCGACGCGTTCATGCTGCTGCTGGATGCCTCGGCGGGCACCGCGTTCGAGCACTACGTGGAAAAGGTCGCCGAACAGCCTTGCCGGCGCATCTACGCCCAGTCCGACGTTTTGGGGATGCCGCTTGACGACGACCAGCGGCTGCTTGTCCACGTGCTCACGCGCGGCTTCTTCGACGGCATGTTCGAGACACTACGACACGGTCTGGACCGCCGGTCCGCTCAGGCGTTCGTCTCCGAGCTCATCTCATTCTATGAAGGCGGTCTGGCGAAGGCGAGCTTGGGACAGGCAGCAGGTTTTGGCGGGCTCGTGAAGGAGCTGGGATGACGGCGGACAAAGACGTCGCGCGTCTCGCCGACGATCACCAGGCATCGGCATCCGGATGGGAAACGACTTTCCCTCGGCATGAAAGATGAGCGCTCTTCGGCGCATGCCCTCGGGCCCGTGGTTCGCGGTAAGCTTCTGCCGTCGTTGCAAGAGGCGTTCGCGCCGCATTCATGGAAGGGGTCACCATGGCGGAATATACCATTAGCTCTGATTATGGTTCGCGCTGTTAAGGATGGGCGTGCACGCGCGGTCCGTCACGGCGAGGGGGTTCGGCTTCGCGTGGGCAGCGGACTGACTTTCGAGCGCTGCGTAATACGCGGTGGCTGTGCCCGTGATGATGCCCGGGTGCGCTCATAGTCGTTGCGTCTGGCGTCTGGTCGGGAGGGGCGCGTAGCCGTCGGCGCCCATGCCGCGCATCCAGGAGGACGCGCCCGGTATGGAGAGCTCGGCGAGCCTCACGCTGCCGAGGTGGCGGCAGGTGATGCGCGTCTCGGCGCGGTAGCCCCGCACCGTGGAGGGCTCGATGGTGCCGGAGTCCTCCTTGTGGCGCATGAACGAGGCCATGAAGTTCCTGAGGGAGACGTTGGAGGACGACGCTCCTCCCAAGAGCTCGAGCTCAACGATGAGGGCGTCGCGTGCGCGCTCCGCCTCGTGCGACCTCTCGTCGATGCTCTTTCTCATGACTATCTGCCTCCTCGTGTTGGGGCCCGCCCCTTGGCGCGCCTTGCGGGGCGGATGGCGCCTGCGGGCAAGCGCCCGTGTAGGGGGTGTAGGCAAAACGCGGATGCGCTGGAATTTCCCGAAGGATCGCCTGCGGCCCTTCGGGAAAGCTTTCGCGGCCCTTGCGCGGAAGCGTCCGTGGGCGAGTCTTCGCTCCCAAGGCGGGGTGGGGTGGGGTAGCGTGCGGAGGCAAGCTCGTGGGAATGGGGCGATGTGGTCGCTGCGGGGTTTGGTGTGCCTGTGCGCTGGAGCGTGTGGTGGAGGTGTGGTGTTCTCAGGGTCGCGTTGACTCCGCTGGGCGACGGCGTGGTTGTGCGGGTGACGCACGATGCACAGCTGTCATGCCCGTGAAGTGCGCGGGGTGCTTTGCGCCGTGGTGGCGTTGCTCGTCTGTGGCATGGAGGTCTCAATGCCCGTTCGTCATCGTGTCTGGCGGTGGCCTAGAGGGCCACTGCTCTGCCGCGTCGATCCTCTCGACGAGGAGGTTGGCCTAGGCGACTGCCTTGGGCCTTGGGGATCGGGCAGGTTGTTCTATCGGGGTATCTTCCTGAGGTTCTCGAGTTTCCAGAGCGCCTCGGGATTGACGGCGGCGGCCTTGGCCATCGACTTGTCTGGGAGGATGAGTTCCGGTCGGTAGCCGCCTCCTGCGAGACGTCCAAGGTATTCGCGCTCTCCATCTGTCCTAGGCAGGACCCATTCTGCTATGAAGCGCTCGGCATCCTCCATGAGGGCCTCAAGCGTCGGGTGCTCTATCGACGAGCGGAGCATGGGATAGAGCTGATCTGCTAGCTCCGAGAGCCTGTCGGAGAAGCGTTGCGCTCTGTTTGCGAACGGCTTTGGAAAGCACGCGGAGAGCGAGGCGTAGTACAGGGCCAGCCGGTGGACCCTCTCTTGCTCGTCGGGTTCGAGTGTTTCGTAGACGCCCTTCAGGTTGGAGATGTCGTAGAGGTCGCGGACCTTCACACGGTCGAAGAACGCCTTCACCTTGCCGGCCGCGAGCTCGGCGTCCGCGAGCGTGCGCACCATAGCGCCCGGCCTCACGGGCGTCTCTCGCAACACGGGCTGCAGGATGGGAGAGCGGTTCATGTAGATGCAGTCGACCTTGACGTGGTCGACGCCCCAGTCGCCACGGTAGCGCAAGAGGAAGGTACGTCCAGCATGCCCGCCGGGGTGTGCCTCTACCGCATAGCCCTGTGCCTGTGCGACGGCCTCTATGCCGTCCTCGATGTGCGGCCTGTCGGCGAGCATGCCCTCGCGCGAGACGCTGCTGATGTAGGAGACGTCGATGTCGACCGAGAGCCTCGGTACGTCGAGCATGAACAGGTTGATGGCGGTGCCGCCGTGCAGCGCCAGCTTGCCCTTGAGGGCGGGGTGGCGTTCCATCTCGTCCAGAGGAGGTCGAGCAGGCGCTCGACCTTGTCCACGGTCCTCGGCTCGAACTCGCCAGTGCTCATGATGTCCACGACAGGACCTCCTCCTCGCTTTCGGGCAGGTACAACCTCCAGCGACGGCTCCAGCCCCTGTTCTCCTGTGATTTCGGATCCAACTTGGATGGGCCGCGCCGAAGTCGCCCTTCGAGCGCTGAGAGCGTCTCGTCGGCTATGCCCCAGTCGCCCCGCTTCGCTTCGAGGAGCCAGCCCGCCCGGGCGACGACGGCGGCAGGCGCGCTGCCAAGGATCTCGGTCAGGGCTTCTAGGTCGAGGTAGGGAAAGGCCGAGCAGGAGCGCAACGCCTCCTCTGCGCCGCCGGCTCTTTTGGGGTACATCAGGCAATCGACGAGCGTCTGCTCGCGCGTGGTCACCCTGACCGCACCGTAGGACCTCGAGCGCATGGTCTGCACACGCGGATCGCCGCCGGCACCGAAGGGGACGTAGCGGACGCCCCCGTACTCAAATGGCGAGCGCACTGTCGCGGACCTGAACGAGCACTCGAAGCCGACATTGTGCGCGACGCCGTGAGCCACGAGCGCCGAGTGATACGAGACGATCGCCTCGGGGTCGACGGTCTTGGCCACGAGGAACGGGTCGGGCGCCTCGCCGAGGAACTTGCCGGTCTTGGAGACATAGGCGCCCCGGCGCACCCGCTCGACCTCGCTCGACCTGAGGGCGCGTCGCAGAAGCGTCCGCGCGGTCTCCCTCGTGGCGATGGCGTAAAGGTCGCCCGTCGTGAACGCCTGATGCGATGCTATGTACTCTTTGAACTTCATGCAGACGAAGTATAGTGGAAACGGGTACAAGTTGTAACTATTTCCATATGATATTAACTGCAAATCTGAGAGTCCCATCCAATCACATCCACCGAGACATGGCGCGGAAGAGCCGGCGCACGTAGCGCCAGATAAGCTTATACACGCCCACGGGAAGCCCCCTTCCCCTCTGCGGAGGCGAGCATGGCCCTGAGCTGCTCCACCGAGAAGGTGAGGCCGCCGGCACCAGCGCTCGACGCCGCAGCGGGGGGCTGGGAAAGTCGCAGAGCGAGCCGAGGCCCACGTCGAAAGAGCCGGCCACCCTGTCCACGGCTGCCTGCTTGGCCTTTGGGTCGACGTCGGCGTGGATGTCCGGGGCCATCGACGCGCTCACGTGCCCCAGGCAGCTCGCCGCGGTCCTCACGTCGCGCCCGCCCGCCATCATCATGGTGGCGAGGGTGTGCCTGAGGTCGTGGAACGCGCAGCTAAGGCCGTTCACCCTGCGGAGGGTCGAGAGGTCCTTGCCGAGCCGAGCTGGGTTGCAGGGTAGGCCCCCCCGCGTTCCCGGTGTGCAGGGGTCGCCGCGCGCCACTCCCGTCTCGTGCGCCACGCGCTCGGCGTCGCGGCGCTTGGCGGAGAGCGTTGTCTCCAGGTGCTTGGTGAGCGCGTATCCGTCGGCGCTCATGTCGCGCATCCAGGAGGACACGCCCTCTGCAGAGAGGCCTGCTAGGCGAACGTTTCGGGTACAGGGATCGATCTGGCGCGCCCCGGCAGTTGCTACGCCCTCCGCCGCACGCGCAGGACGTCTCCTTTCGGGAAGTTGTTGGGATTCCAGGTGTAGTCGCCGTCTCTCTCGCAGAGCGTGACGTACGGACTGTGCTCGAGCCTTCTGCCACCTTGTGAGAGGGGGACGGGACGCTCGGCGAAGCCCATGACCGGAAGAGCCTTGCGGCCGTTCACCGTTTCCATCCAAACTTCGTCGCCCAGCTCGATCTCGGCCGCGCGCACCTCAACCGCGTTCAGGTACTCGCCAAGCCGCTCGTCCTTAGGCATCGAGGTCGAACGTTCGGAGTATCTCGTCGAAGTCGTATTGGTCCTGCTCGGCGAAGCCGTCGTAGAGCTTCTCGTGGCCAACAATCTCCCGGCCGTCGATGACGTAGGCGCCGTTGTCACCCTGGTTGCCTAATTGCTTGAACCGGTCGATTCCCAAGCACAGGCCGCTCCCGAAGAAGTTGCCCATCACCTGGCAGATCCGTGCCCATCCGTAGCAGTCTCCGCTCGGTGGGCGGTAGCCCTGTAGCTCGCAGTACCTGAGCAGTGGTGCGACCGTGTCCTTGCCGCGTTCCAGTGCAGGTAGACGCCGATCTCATGCTCCTTCGTGGTGATGACTGCCCTGTTTCCCATGATTGGCCCCTAAGCTTGTGGGGCGCCCCTTTGGCGCTCCCCGTGGCCCGGGCGGTGCCGGTGGCACGTGCGGCTGCAAGGGAGGAAGCAAAATCCGGAGGGCATGAGTTTTCGCTCATAGACATGATGTGCGTAGCGAAGAGTTTTGTCGGCCTACTTGGACTCCGAAGTACGAATAGGTGGAGATAAAAGCGAGGCCAATACCTCATCGGGTTTAAACTATGGATGACTAACGACAAGGAGACGCCGATGCAGCAGCCCCTCGCGACGAACGACGTCGCCCTCTTCTCCACCTCCAAGGAGAACCAGTACTTCGACCGCAAAAGCGCCCGCAAGGATGACAAGGAGATTGCCAAGCATATTAGTGCCTTCGCTAACGCGTCGGGCGGTAAGCTCGTCATCGGCATCGAGGACGGCGGCGATATCACGGGCTTCAGGAGAAACGGCGCCCGTAACATCGAGGACTTCGAGAGGGCGCCGCTCGCCACCTGCTCCCCGAGCCCCATCGTCCGCGCCGAGCGCGTCTCCGTGACCAATTCGGCCGGTGAGGATGACATAGTGCTCGTCTTGGACATCGAGGCGTCCTCGAGCCACGTCATCTCCCGCTTGAGCGACGGCGAGGTCTTCCTGCGGCAGAATGACAGGAGCGTTAGGCTGACCCGCGGGCAGGTCCTGGCCCTCGAGTACGATAAGGGCCAGCGCGCCTTCGAGGACGAGCTCATCGAGGACTCCTCGATAGAGGACGTCGACCACGAGGTCCTGGATAGGTATAAGGGAGTCCTTGGGACCGACCTTCCTGACGAGCAGGTGCTTAGATCCAGGCGCTTCATGCGTGACGGCAAGCTGACCGTCGCGGGCGCACTGCTCTTCGCAAGCGATCCGTCTGCGATGATGCCCCAGGCGCGCGTGCGCGTGCTGCGCTACGATGGCACGAGGGCCGAGACCGGTAAGCGCCTCAACATCACGAAAGAGCGCGTGTTCTGCGGCCCTCTTCCCAAGGTCATCGAGGGCGCATACTCGCTTATCTCCGGTATGCTGCGAGAGTTCCAGTTCCTGGCGTCGGATGGCAAGTTCCGAACGGTCCCAGAGTACCCTGAGTTTGCGTGGTTCGAGGGACTTGTGAACGCCGTCACGCACCGCGACTACGCCTATCGCGGCGACTACGTGCGCGTCTCGGTCTTCGACGACCGCTTGGAGATCGTGAGTCCGGGTGCGCTGCCCAACATCGTGACGCTCGACAACATGATGACGACGCGCTACTCGCGTAATCCGCGCATAGCGCGTACCCTCGTCGAGTTCGGCTGGGTTCGCGAGCTCAACGAGGGCGTGCCGCGCATCTACAGCGAGATGCAGAGCATGCTGCTCAAGGACCCCACCTACTCCGAGCCGGGCGGCGCCAAGGTCCAGCTGACGCTCGAGAACAACATCGTCGCGCGTACGGTGAGACGCCATGAGGCCCTCGAGGACAGGTTGACCGAAGGGGTGGTCTCCGCGCTCGACGAGTACGAGCTGGCGGCGGTGCGCCTCGCCTTCACGAATGGGAGGGTCACGGCCAAGGAGCTCGCTGAGCGCATTGGCCGCAGCCAGAGAACCGCCACCAGAGTGCTTAAGGGCATTGCCGGGCCAGGGGGCCTGCTTGAGTGGCACGGCTCCTCGATCAACGACCCCCGTCAGTTCTATGCGCTGAGGTAGAATCCTCCTTGTCGTACCTTGTCGTACCTTGTCGTACCTTGTCGAAGCCCCGAAGAACCCCTTGGACCTATTCCGCGTAGCCCGTTTACCTGCGACGCGTTGAGTCTGGTTCCGAAGTTTCCATCGCGTCATAGCCCTGCCGTGACTTTGTCGGAGCATGTCGGACCTGTCGGACCTCGCGGTCCCGTCTCTACAGCAGTCCGTCCAGCTTCTCCATCTGGGTGAGCTTGCCGTCCTCAAGGTTGTCGGCGTAGGCGCGTAGTGTCATGGCGGGGTCCGCATGGCCGAGCAGCGTCGAGACCGTCTGTCACATTCTGTGACCTTAGAGCTAGAGATCTCATTTTCTATTTGTCAAGCGCGGCGACAATCGAGCCAACGACGGCGGAGTCCTCAAGCTTGGCGACCGCGAAGCTCTTCTTGCCTGCGTCCTTCAGCGACGCCCCCACCAGGTAGCCCTCGATACCGTCTAGGATGAGGAAGCGGTCATGGAACGAGGCCGTGTGCCTGATCTCGAGCGTCGGATACTGCGCGTTGAAGGTCTCGATGTCACACTTGGTGAGGCTGGTCTTTGGGTGCGTCCACACGGTGACGGAGACGCCTTGCCTCTTCTTAGCGAGGATGTTGAGCGTCCCCGTGTCCACGTAGCCGTCAATCAGGACGATTTTGCGCTTGGCTCTCTGCACGAGGGAAACCAGCAGCTCGAACGCATCGTAGACCTGTCCCTCGAAGAAGACCTTCTGGCTCGGCGCCTCGTGAGTCTCCATGTAGTCGAAGACACGCTCGAAGCGCTCGTCGGTGCTCTTCTGATATTTGAGCTGTCTGAGCTCAACCGTGCGGATCTGCTCGAACATATGGGCGTTGTCTGCGATGAAGTGTCGCATCTCTACGAAGGCGCGCATGATGCGGACGCTTGCATCAATTGCGACCCTGCTGCGGAGCACGCCCGAGAGCATCGCCACGCCTTGCTCGGTGTACACATAAGGCATGTAACGGCGGCCGCCAGCTGCGAATTTCTGCAGGTCATCGCTTGAGATGCCAATTTGGCACCTCAAGTTTTCGTACTCGTCGTCAGTGAGCCTGAAGCGGAAGTCCTCGGGAAAGCGGTCCTCATTGCGCTTGGCGGCGCGGTTGAGGGCGCCGGTCTCGACCTCGTACAGTTCGGCAAGGTCGCTGTCGAGCATGACCTGCTGGCCTCGCACGGTGTAGATCATGTCCCTGATCTGCGCATCGTTGGAGGCGATGATTGCAGATTCATTCCTAGCGGGTTCTTTTTCAGCCATGGCCGTAGTCTTCCTCCTCGAACCGATGATGCAATTCTATCAAGCGCGCTCACATCCAGCGCGAGATAGCGCGGAAGAGCCAGCGCACGAAGCGCCAGACGAGCCTAGAGACGCCCATGGCCTACCTCCTTCTCCTCTGCGGCGGCGAGCATTGCCTTGAGCTGATCCACCGAGAACGTGAGTGCGCCAGCACCAGCGCTTGGCGCTGCGGCGGGGCTCGGGAAGTCGTAGAGTGAGTCGAGGTCTACGTCGAACGAGTCTGCCACCTTGTCCACAGCCGCACGCTTCGCATCCGGGTCCACGTCGGCGTAGATGTCCTGGGTCATGGATACGCTGGCGTGCCCCAGGTAGCTCGCCACGGTCCTCACGTCGCAGCCGTTTGCGATCATCATGGTGGCGAAGGTGTGCCTGAGGCCGTGGAAGGTGCACTTGAAGCCGTCCATCTTGCAGAAGGCGGCGAAGTCCTTGCCGAGCTGCGTGGGGTTGTGGGGCCGGCTCTTCTCCTCCTGCGTGCCAAGAATGTAGGGGTCTCCCAGCGACACGCCCATCTCGCGCGCCACGCGCTCTGCGTCGCGGCGCCTGGCGGAGAGCATCGTGTCCAGGTGCTTGGTGAGGGGGATCGTCCTGGCGGAGCTCCCGGTCTTGGGCTCCTTCACGTAGAAGCCGCCCGGACCGTTTCCCAGGGCGTGGCTCACGGTTATGGTGCCGTCGTCGGAGAGGTCCGACCACCTGAGCGCGCAGACCTCGCCGCGCCTCATACCCGTGGTGAGGGCTATCTCCACCGCAAAGCCCAAGGGCTGAGGCTCAGCCTGCATGGCGAGGCGCAGCATCTGCGTGCGCTCCTCACGCGAGAGGGCGTTGATGGGCGTCCTCGCGCGCTTGGGCGGCTTGCAGAAGTCGTAGGGGTTCTTCGCTATGAGGTCCTGCGCCACGGCCCACTTGAGCGCCTGCTTGAGTAGGCGGAAGGCCTTAGAGCAGCTCTTGGGCGCATAGCCGTCTGCGCTCATGTCGCGCATCCACCCAGAGACGTCCGGAGTACTTCTTCTTTTCCTAAGGACCAAAGCCAACGAAAGCAACGGTATCGGTAACAGCATCGCGGGTAACTTGCCGCTACTTTTTGCACTTCGTGTTTGCGAGGTAGACCATTGCGACGCTGTCAACTGCGATGACGGCGGTTGACACGCACACGAGCACTATGGGAGCCGCTCCTCCCAGCAGTGCCAAGACGAAAATGACGAGCGTGGCCACGAGCATCCCTCCACCCATGACCCGGAGCAGCTTCCGCTCGTTCACCGTCTCCTTCTCCGCCTCGGTGGCAGTGTTGTAGCCCGCGATAAGGTTTGCTCCGTGACCGGACAGAAAGGCGACGTTCATGGCGGCGCACACCGCGAATATGACCCACAGCACGATACGTGCGAGCATATCATCCACCTCGAACTCTTCTGCTTGACCCTTTGTCCATTGTATGCCTGACAGCTCCTTGTCCCTTATTCGAGCAGCATGCCCTTCTCCATGGTGTCCTCATTGGCTGTCGTCGGCATCCTGCGGGCGGCCTTGGCCGCTGTGGCTCGACTGTCCCTCATGTTGCTCTACGTCATATCCTGCGCAAAACCCGCGCCTTGAGCTGCCTCTCGACGTCCCAGACCTCGGTCCTGTCCTCGTAGACGCTCCTCTCAAACCTCGGCATCCATGCGCTCGTTCTTCGCGGTGCTGGGGAACATCGCTCGGGCGTTCTTCATCTGTCGCCTGCAAGCCTTGTGGGGTGAATGACCATGGGCTCTGCGTCCACTTGCTAGAGGGCATAGCATGTCCCTGAGGAGGCAGAGGAGCAGGCAACTCGTGAAAGGGCATCGAGGCGTGCTTGAGCGGTTGGTCCTTGTCGTTGTCCTCGTCATTTTGGCCGTTGTGGCAGACGTAATCGTCCACGGAGTACGGAAGCGGCGCAGAGAGAAGGGCGCTTCGGAGCATATGGAATGATGCGGTCAGAAAAGAGCGGCTCGACTCACCAGGAGCCGAGCCGCCTGCGTACGGGAGCGTGTTTTCTGAGTCTACGTTAGCCGATGGAGACCGACCCACTGCCAGAGGGTGACGGGGGCACCGCCCACCAGCACGTTTGTGCCGTCGAGCTCCGTCTTCACCGTGTCGTGATAGGCAGGAATCCAGGCGAAGTGGCCGATGTAGCGCTGGGGCTGGCCGAACTTGTCGTGGTAGCGCCCAGTCTCGTCCTCGATGTGGTCGAAGCAGGTGATATGCACGTCTGTGGCACCGAGCTCCTTGAGTCTCCTATAGTTTGCCAAGGTATGGACATCTGCCGTCACGATCGGGTCGTCAGCAGACTGCACGAACCAGAGGGGCGTCTTGGCAATCGACTTCATCTCGTCGTCTGTTGCCAGGGATGCGACCCAGGGAGCACAGATGGGGACGCCTGCGGCAAAGAATCCCGGATAGTCTGCCACCAGTCTCATGGTCATAAATCCGCCGTTCGAGAGTCCACCCACATAGATGCGCTTGTGGTCGATGTCGGGACGCGCTTCTATGAACTCATCGATCAGGGTCTTCAGCGCCTTCGTGTAGATGGACTTGTTGTCATTTGCAATTTCTCCCGAGCCTGAGTCCATCCAGTAGGTCGGGCTCGAAGGGGCAAGGATGTAGGCGGCACCGCCGAGCTTTTCCTGGATGTCGGGGGAGGAGAGCGCCGTCACACGGTTGCCCATAACGGTACGGTAGGGCTCCTGCCCTTCTCCTGCACCATGGAGCCAGACGAGGAGCGGCACCTTCTCGACAGGAGGAAGCGGCGTGAACGGACGGGTTGCACGTGCAGCATTGACTGTAATGAGATCGGGCGTGAAGAAACCGTAGTTCATATCAATATCATCGAAGATGCCGGAGCCCGTGAGGTCCCAGCCAGTAAGATCGGGGCAGACGTCTCCTGTGTCGATATCGAATACCATGCCTGTGAGCGGGGCCTCTCCGGGCCCTTCACTCGGGATCTCCTTCGTCTGCGTGATGCGGAAGCTCATCGGGCGGATGTAGCCACGGGTGAGCGCTCCATCGATCCTTTTCGTGAGGAGCTCTTCGGGGAGCTTGAGCGCGATAGAGGAGCCCTCGGTCTGCGGGTTGCCTTCGCCGTCAGAGGCATAGGCAGCAAGCACGGGAATGTGGCCCTTCGAAGGGAAGGCGTACTCGTCCGTATGGTGCTCCTTTGCGAGCACGACCTCGCTGGTCTTTGCATCATTGCGCTCCACATAGACGCTGAAGCCCTGCCTGTCCACGAATTTTGTGTGTACCTTCTCGGGGAGCTCGAGGATGAGCTTCGAGACATAGGGCCCCATATCGGTGGCCGAGGTGAAGGTCTTGTATCCAGCCATGCATATTCCCTTTCCTGTGCGGCAGGGCCAGCTTCCCACTGGCCCTGCGCTGTGTGTCCGTTGCGTGTTCTACCCAGATAGGTCAGCTATATGGCAGCGGACCTGTCGAAAGGCCGTCCGCCTGCCAGAGCGCTTGCTCTGCCTCACTGGGTCTGCCATCTGGAGCATATAGGTCTTATGTCCGTACCGCTCATGAATTGCGTTTGTGGTCCAGAGACCAGCTGCATGACCTGCAGCGAAGGCGGCTCCTGCGGCAGAGAGCTCGGCGAGCTTTGAGGCCTCGACCGAGGTGTCTGCCATGTCTGCCTGGAACTGCATGAGGTAGGCATTCTTTGTGACGCCGCCATCTGCCCTGAGCGTCTCGAGGGCAAGACCCGTATCTGCCCTGAGTGCATTGAGCACATCTGCTATCTGGTAGGGGATGCACTCGGCACAGGTCTTTGCGATCTCTGCCCTGCCGGTGAGCGTCGTGACATCTGTGAGCATGTCTGTGGCGCCATTATCCCACCAGGGTGCACCGAGGCCCGTGAAGGCCGGCACGATGTAGCTTCGATCATTCTGGTTTGCCTCTTGGATCAGGCCTTCAAGCTCGTCCGGGCTCTCGATCAGATGCACCTTATTCTTCAGCCAGGTGACGACGGCCCCGTGTAGCTGAGGTTTCCTTCGAGCACATAGGGGAGCCTGCCTTCGAGGCTCCAGGCAATGCTCGAGACAAGGCCATGCGTGCTCCGGATGGGGGGCATCTCCTGCCATGAGCATGACAGAGGAGCCGGTACCGTAGGTTGCCTTCACCTGTCTTGGCGCGAGGCAGTCCCGAGCAGCAAGCGCTGCCCGGAAGTCTCCGAGCATCGCATGGAGCGGGATGGGATTTGAGAGCGTGCCGTTGAAGTCTGAGACGCCGAAGAGGGCATCGGATGGCAATACCTTAGGGAGTGCTGCACGGGGAATGCCGAAGAGATTGATGACCGGTGCACTCACTGCTGGGTGTGCCGGTCACGTAACGTGCGAATAATCAATAGTTGTTCAAGCAGCATAGGGTAATGCTGGAGATTGATATGCGTTCGGGGGCTCCTCATGCTGATGGGCAACGCGAAGCGCGGAGCCTTCTACTGTATTCTCGACCTTATCGTCTCTCTCGGTTCCGCGTCTCAAGTCTTACTTTTGCTCATTGTGTTGAGTAAAATCACACATCATCATTCGAAATAAAAGGAGGCGAGCCTTGATGTTCCAGCGCAAGATCGTGGAGATCATCGCCGCGAGGATGCGGGAGGATGATAACCCCCTTATCCAGGTCGTGGCTGGTCCCCGCCAAACCGGCAAATCAACGGCAATCGCACAGGCGCTCGCCGAGTGGACAAGCCCGCCCACTCGGCGAGCGCTGATGACGTCATCGCTCCCGACGTGGAATGGCTGCGGACGGAATGGCAACAGGCGCGCAACTTGCAGCGCGATTCGGACAGACCAGCCATTCTCGTGCTCGACGAGGTGCAGAAGGTGCGCGGATGGCCCAACGCGGTGAAGGGGCTCCGGGACGCCGATCAACGCGAGGGGCGCCCTCTGAAGGTCGTGCTGTCTGGCTCGTCGAGCCTGCTCCTGCGCAAGGGGCTTGAGGACTCGCTGAAGGGACGCTTCGAGGTGCTGCGCTCCACGCATTGGGGCCTTGCCGAGTGCCGGGAGGCGTTCGGGTTCACGCTCGACGACTTCCTGTTCTTCGGAGGCTTCCCAGGCGCTGCGCGCCTTGTGGTCGACGAGAGGCGCTGGCGGGCGTACATGCGGGACTCGATCATCGAGCCCACGATATCCAACGACGTGCTCGAGCAGGAGGACGTGCGCAAGCCGGTGCTCTTGCGTGCGCTTTTCGACCTGGGGCGCGCTTCTCTGGCCAGGAGCTCTCCTACAACAAGATGCTCGGCCAGCTGCAGGATGCTGGCAACACGACGACGCTGGCGCACTACCTGACCCTGCTCGACAAGGCGGGCGTGCTCTGCGGCCTCAAGAAGTACCACCCGAAGGCCATCGAGCGCAGGAAGTCCTCGCCGAGGCTCATGGTCTACGACACGGCGCTCATGACGGCGGTTTCTGGCCGCTCGAGGGAGCTGCTGTTGGGCGACTCGGAGCTTCGCGGTCACCTCGTAAAGAGCGCCGTCGGGGCTCGCCTGCTCGCCCTGGGGCCGGACCTCGGCTTCGACGTGCAGTGGTGGCGCGAGGGGAACGACGAGGTCGATTTCGCCCTCTAGTGGCCGCGACGCTTCTCGCGACGCTTTGCCTGCCTGAGGTCGAACTTGCGCCGTTCCTCGGCCTCGCGGAGCTCCTTTCCCTCACGCTTGCGCTCGGACTTGGCCGCCTCAAGCTGCGCCTGCAGCGCCCGTTGCGACCTGGTGCCGATGCCAGACTCCCTTACCTGCCTGCGGGCTGCCCGCTGCCTGCGCTTCGGGCTCTCGGCGACGCGGTGTGCCTCCGCCGCCACGGGTGGGCTGAACTTGAGGTCGCAGAAGTGCCCGAGCACGAAGTCTAGGACCTCGGGGTCGCTCGGCTCGGCGCCGAAGGTGACCTTCGCCACCGCGAGCTCGCCGCCCTCGACCCTCTCGAAGATGCCCACCCAGAAGGGTGCGTCGAACAGCACGGTCAGCGTGATGCTGGATTGCTCCATGGTCTTCCTCCTTTGTATGTCGTCTCGCGAAGAACGGACAACCCAAGGAGGGAGGGTTACTTACCCCGCAGATGCGGGACGGCCGGGCTACCTACCGGCTCTGGCGCGTACGAGCGCGCGTTGCGTTTCTATCTTCACGGGCGCCAGTCGCTCGGACAGACGCCAATGCACATTATAGCAGGCGGCGGGCCCTATCGGCGCGTCTCCCCGAGGTTCTCGAGCTTCCAGAGCGCCTCCGGGTTGGCTGCGGCGGCGCCTGCCATCGCATCGTCTCGGAAGACGAGCTCCGGGCGGTGGCCCCCGTAGTTCCGCAGTATAGAGGATGCTTCGTGAGTTCGTGTGGGTGGTTGCGTCACCGCCCCGGTGGCGTGGGCCTCAGGTCCGAACGCGCTGGCGTCACGGGGCCATGGGGCCGTCGACTTCGTGGGACCCGTGGCCCCGCTCGGTCGCGCGAGCAGTTGTGGGAGCGAAAGAGTGTACACAGATCGGCGAAAATGACCTCTCGGAGTCGTTTTGGGGCATTTGTGTACACTGTTGCGCCGTTGTGGGCAGGCGCGGGGACGCAGGAGTGTACACAGATCGGCGAAAATGACCTCTCGGTGTCGTTCTGGGACACTTGTGTACACTGTTGCGACGCGAGGGGCGTACGAGTTGCGATGCGAGCCGCGCCGACTAGCACGAGCGCCCCAACCACCATGGCGTGCCGGCGGCGTCCCCTCGGTGGCCGCCTCTCGCCTGGTAGGGAAAACAGATCCTGCGCCAGTGGCGCCGCCGCTAGCTTGGCGTCTTCGCCAAGATGTCAACCCACACAAACCCCCGAAGGGCTTTTTCAATGTAAACGGACTATAGGGGTAATGGGCATGCAGGCTATCGTCGATCTGGCACAGGAGAACGGCGAGATGGTGACGACGGCCCAAGTGGTTGAGGCCGGCATCCCTCGCGCGCGTATCTTGGACATGGTGAAGGCCGGAAAGCTCGAGCGCGTCTAGCGCGGTGTGTGCTGCCTGGCAGATGCCCGGAAGGACGAGTTCCTTGCGGCGCAGCTCCGCTTCCCCAAGGGAACCTTCTCGGACGGGACGGCGCTCTTTCTGCACGGCTACACCGACCGCACCCCCCTCCAGCTCACCATGACCTTCCCGCGCTCGTACCGGGCTACCAAGACGCGGGAGGCGGGCATCGAGGTGAGGACATGCGCCGATGAGGTCCTCGACCTGGGGCGTACAAGCGTCAGGACGAGCTATGGCAACAAGGTGCGGGCGTACGACCTAGAGCGGACGCTCTGCGACGTCGTCTGCGGCCAGCGCATCGTGGACGTGCAGGTGGTCAGCCCGGCCATGAGGCAATACGCCCGCAGCGGCAGCAAGGATGTCCAGAGGCTGCTTGGCTACGCCCATGCGCTCTGAGTGAAGAAGAAGATCCGAAGCTATCTGGAGGTGCTGCTGTGAGGACGAAGAACGCAATGCGGCTCAAGGCCATCATCCGCAACCGGGCGAAGGCTGAGGGCGTCCTTTCGCAGCTGGTGATGCAGAGCTACCTGTTCGAGAGGCTGCGGGAACGCATCTCCCTCTCGACGTGGCGAGACAACATCGTCATCAAAAGCGGAGTGCTCATCAGCTCGCTTGTCGGCGTGGGCAAGCGCGGCACGAAGGACCTGGGCACCACCGTGCGCGACTTTCCGCTCTCTCATGAGAACGTCGAGAAGACGTTCCGGGAGATCGCGAACGTGAAGGCTGACAATGACTTCTCTCTTTCGAGTTTGTGCGCACCGAGGACATACGCGAGGCCGACGACTACCCTGGCATCAGGGTCCACCTGCTGGCGAACTACGAGAAGATGAGCTTGCCAGTGACCGTGGACGTGACCACGGGCGACAAGATCACGCCAGAGTCAGTCGAGTACAGCTGCCCGCTGCTATTCGACGACCGCAGCATCGCCATCATGTCGTACCTGCTCGCCACTACGCTTGCCGAGAAGCTCGAGATCGCCATCAGCAGGAGCGTGACCAACACACGGCCGCGCGACTACTACGACCTGCACACGCTGTGGCTCACAAGGAGGGACGAAGCCAAACCCGACGTACTGAGGGATGCCTTGGCGACCACTGTGGAGAAGCGCGGGTCGCACGCAGCGATGGGAAACTACCGTGAGGTGATGGCCCAGGTGGCCTCCGACGACGGGATGCTCGGCCTCTGGGCTGCTTACGCTCGCAGGTACCCGTACGTGGGCGACATGACGCTCGGGGAGGCGTGTGGGACGGTCGTGCGACGGTGGTCGAGCGGAAGGAGCGCGACGCGGGCGGCGCGTCCTCGTGCCGCGTGACCGCGACCAGGCAGCGGTCGAGAGGGCAAACTACCTGCGCTACCTCGCACGGGACCGCAAGGGCCACGCCGAAGGGGTCTCTCCTCCGCCGAGCTCCCCTTCGGTGTGTGCGTGCCGCGGGCGAGCCTGATGGGGATGTCGCGACCGTGAGGGGTCAGTCAGGAAGCTGCTCGATACCCTGGGTGTGCCACTCGAGGCGAGGTTCCCCATCCCCGCCCCGGCGCATACCTAATGATGAGGGAGGCTGTGTCTAACAGAGAGAACAACGAAGAGAGAGGTGGCCTGCTGCTCGCGAAGGAGCCGTCCCAGCTTACACTGCTACTCGGCCCCCGGCGTACCGGACGCACTGCCACTCGACCCCGATCGTACCAATACGGTACGCTCGATGCCGTCTGGCAGTGCATGGCGCACTGCCCAGTACGTTCACCGGCGAGTGGCAGTGTGAGTAGCACTGCCACTCGGCCATGAGCGTTCCGTTCGCACTGCCACTCGCCCTCGAGCGTTCCGATGCGGTACGCTCGGTGCCGCTTGGCAGTGAGTACTACACTGCCACTCGCCCCTGAACGTTCCACCTCGTACGTTCACCACCGAGTGGCAGCGTGAGTAGTACTGCCACTCGCCCCAAGCGTTCCGTCCGCACTGTCAAATACCCCTGGAGGTCCTTCACGACGATCGCAAGCAAGCGACGGTATCTTGGCAGCGTCGGCTTGCCCTGCATATCCCCATGGCCTGTCTCGGAGCCAGCCTGCCCTCTGCATTTGCTATACCTATGGAGAAAACCTCTGTTAGGCCACCGTCGGCATGACAATAGCTCGCGTCTTTGCCTCGATGTCTTCAGCAGGCTAATGCGTCGAAGAAAGACGTGGAGATGCCTGGCATGGTGTTGCAAGAGGGGGTGCCGACTTGGGTCCCGACTGTGTCGGCCTCGACGTAGTTCATGTTGTAGAGCGTGACCGTGAACCAGTTCTCTCCCGTCTCCAACCTAGGCATGAACTCCGGTCTGTAGGCGTCCTCGGAGGCGGTGGCCGTACAGATCTCGCGAAGCCCGGAGTCTCGGCGCTCCATGAGGCTCATGCGTTCGAAGACATCGGCGATGATGGGGTTGCGTCCCTCGTTTCTCACGCGGTTTTTGATGACGTCGTTGGGCAGGGGTACACCGATCTTCCCGCTAGGAAAGCGATGATAAAGTCGCCGATCCCGTCCCTTCGGGACCAGCATGGGTGATTTTTGACGTGGGGAGGGCTCCAACGCCCCCAGGCGGGCTACGCCGGTCTCCGGGGGCCATGCCGCAGCCTCCCAGACCATGGCGGGACGGCCAGCGGTAGGCTATGCCGCGGCCGGCGCCCCACCCTCCGCCCTCCGTCGCCGCTCCTCGAGCCTCTCGCGTCGCGGGGCTATCCTCTCCGCCGACAGCGCGAGGGGCGGCCCGCAGAGCCGCCGTCCCCGCCTCGCGATCATGCAGCCGGCTGCGGCGACGGCCTGGTTGGACACCTTGGCGAGCCCCTTATAGCGCGTCTTCCGCAGCCCGAATATGTCCTTGACCCAGTGGAAGACGTGCTCGACGACACTGCGGGCGGCCGACTTGGCGGCCTCTGCGACCAGGTCGTCCTCGCCGACCTGCGAGCGCCTCTTGGCGACGATCCACTCGACGCCGGAGAGGGAGGGGTCGCCGGCGACCTCCGGCCTCCTCCCGACGCCGACGTAGCCGGCACCGTCCCAGACGCGTCGCCGCCCTCGCGCACGAGGTCGGGGACCTGGTCGAGGTCGTGGACGTTCGCGGCGTCCATGCGCACCGAGTGCGGCACGCCCGTCTCGGCGCCCGCGCCCACCCCGAGCTCGTGCCCGAAGTGCCAGTTCTGCCCCTTCTTGGCCTGGTGGGCGTCGGGATCCCGCGCGCCGTCGGCGTTCCTCGTCGACGACGGGCTCTCGATGAAGGTGGCGTCCACGATGGTGCCCCGGCTCACGGCGAGCCCTCCGTCCGCGGCGGACCCGAAGGCCGAGGAGACCATGGCCTCGCCGACCCCGCAGCGCCCGGGCGGGTGGCGAAACTTGCACAGGGTCGTGGCGTCGGGGACCTCGAAGGGCGCCACGCCGACGAAGGAGCGCATCGTCGCGGAGTCCCAGACCTGGTCCTCGCACTCGCGGTCGGAGAGGCCGAAGCAGACCCGCGCCATGTACATGCGCAGCAGCACGAGGTCGTCGACCCTCGGCCTGCCCATCGCGGGGCCGGCCCCCCTCGCCCCGGCGTCGGCCCCGCGGGCCTCCCCCGCGAGGGCGAGCCAGGCGTCCCAGGGGCAGGACTTGGAGAGGCGGTCGAGGAACCGGGAGCGCCTGGTCTCGCGCTTCCGTCCCATGCCCATCTCGACGTCAGAGAATGTGAGCTGTGCCATGCGGATACCCCCAACCTAGTCGCCAACGACCTCGAATTATATCATATCCGCAGGTAGGAGGTATGGATGGACAGCGATCCGCCCCTGTCCCGGACTTCTCGGCGGGACTTTATCATCGCTTTCCTAGGTGAGCACACCTTCATGCAATCGTTGTACATGTCCACGTGCACCTCGCTGCCGAGTTCGAGGTACGAGCGGTGGATGAGTGCGTTCACGAGTGTCTCCTCAACTGCTCTCTCGCTGTGGCTACGCCGCTCAATTCTGCTGTTGGAGGTCTTTTCCCACGACTCGGCCGTGTGGCGCTTGACGAATGCCTGGGTCTCGCGGAGCAGGGCGAGCAGGCTGCCCTCGTACTCCGCCGTGTCCGCGAAGTCGTTCTCGTGCTCGCCGGTGAAGCGCGTGCAGAACACGCGTGAGCACCGCACGAGCGGCTGGTCTGCGAGCAGCGCCCCGGCGTTCGTGAGCGTGTCGCCCTCGGTCACGAGGCCGAACGACTTGAGATCAACATCGTCTAACTCGCTGCGCATGCGATTGACATAGGCTGACTTCAAGACGGTGAAGGCCGCCCTACCCGCCGGTATGCCCGAATCGAGCCCGTCCCAGGTGCGGCTGCGCCCCTCAAGATCAGCTCGTTGAGGATCTCGGGCGGAGCCATGACGCTCTGGTTGCCCACGCGCACTCTGCCTGACGCCGCGTCGCATTCTGCGCGGGTGAAGGTATGGGCCTCTCGCCATGTTCTTCATCTTCACCATAGAATGCGAGAACGGCACGTGCATCAAAATGGAGCAGGAGTACAGGGTGCTAAAGCGTGTATGCGAGTGTCTGCGCCTTTTGGAGCCGTGTTGCCCATCGAAGCTATAGAGGGGCATATTCGCGTGCGGCACGAATGGATGGAGGCATCGGACCCGTTCTACGACTACCGAGACTCGGATGGCTTCAGGCGGATCTACGAGGTTTATCGTAGGAGCATTCACTCTGCGATGAGGGAGAGGTTCACGTTCTCTTTGACGATCCGATTGGCTCCGATACGGCCGCAGAGAAGTCGCAGGGCATGGTCGAGGCGAGCGTCACCATGCACGCATGGGAGTGCCGAATGAAGTGGTGCGGCCAGGGCGAGGGCGCACGAGCTTATAAGTGCGATGAGTTCCGACGCGTGGCCCTTATTGACAGCCTCGGGGCCATTTGGGTGAAATAGTGACAAAACACCTTCTTTACCTGGCCCTTCTTATTAACAGCCTTATTGACTCCACTGTCAGTGAGAGTGTCGGATGGCCTTGTAGACGCGCCCCTTGCGGCCGCCTGTCTTCTCAAGCAGCCCCTCTTCGACCATGGAGTTGAGTAACCTTCTGGCTGTGTAGTCCTTCTCGCCAACAAGCTCGGATGTGGCGGCGGTGGTGATCCCGTTATGCCCGCGTGCGTAGCGAAGTATGGCGGTCCTCGCGTCCCCTTGTCTGCGGGCATCGACGGTTGCCGGCGTATTCCCTGCGGCAATGTCCTCCGAGCGCATGAAGGAGACATGCACACCGTGCCTAGACTGGGTAACCGAGAAGGGCACGTTCGCCTCGTCGCAGGCGGCCTTGATGCGCTGCAGTCCGGTTCCGTAGATCTCGATGTCGCCGGAACGGTAGAGCGTCGTGGCAATGAGTCTGTTCCTAGGCTTGGAAGTGCTCTCCTCGCCTGTGAGGTAGTCCTCGGGGTTGAAGCCGACGGGGAAGAGGCCCGGGCTGTAGATGTAGACGTGATCCCAGAAGACGTCTATCTGGATGGCGGAGTCGTCCTCGTACTGGCGGTGCGCAAAGGCGTTGAATAGCGCTTCACGCACGGCGTCCATCGGGATCTCGGGCACTTCGCGCCTGTGCAGTGAGGAGCCGTCTATGACGAAGGCACGCCGGATGTTGTTCAGGATGTAGAGCTCGGCTGCGTCGACCATGGAGAAGAGCGTGCCGGTGACCTGCTGGTTGTCGAGGATGTGGACGCGCTTGCTGTCGGCGAAGACGCCCATCTTCAGCATGATGTCCTTTGACGGGACGAAGCAGACGGCAGCGGCGTTGGTGAGCATGCCGTCCTCGCAGAGCAGGCCGAGGCGCGAGAGGACGTCTGTGGGCTCGGTGTAGCTGAACGGTATGCGCCTTGCCTCCACGCCGCGCTCGACGTAGCGGCGCAGCGCCTTCTCGTCGACAGCAGAGACCGGGGTGTCCGAGCTGCGGCTGTCCCACGGGTTGGAGCGGTTCTCGCTCTCGCGCATCTCGGACGTGCTGCGTTTGTACTCGACGCACTCGGTCTCCATGCCGAGGTTCATGGGTGGCCTCCCTCCTAGCAATCGTGCTTGCTGTAACAGTCATTATACGCGCCAAGAGCCTGTTCGTGAGGATACGCCTAGCGAGGTTGGCACAAATACTGAGTGGCTGTTGCGGCCCTGAGATTGCCTCTGGTGGATGCTGTCGGGTCTCTGGTGCTGGCAAAGACTGCCGAGAGGCGGCCTCTGGTGACGTGAGGCGGCTGTTCAGACAACGGCTGCATTGGGACCTTTGCCGCCCGTATTGGCCAATAGACCGGGTGTGCGCGGGCAAGCAGGATAACGGAGCAGACCGGGTGACCACGTGTGGGGTGTGCACCGCTGATCGGGCGTGACGCACACTGACTCTCGCTAGCCATAATCACCCTCGCCGATTGCGACGCGTGGTCGTACGAGTTGAAGGTTACGCAGACGCTTGCCGCCGTTTGCTATGACGTGTGGTTTCGGTGTCTAGGCGGTCGAAGGAACGTCCGACGACGGTCCACTCGTCGCCTAGGTCCGGCGACTTGGACACGAGGGCTGCCAGCATCCTCGTCTCGGGACCCGTCACGACACCTCCACACGCTCGTCAACTTTCGTGCAGAATGATACCGCCCCGCCGCCAGGAAAGCTACGTTCCCCAGGCGTCTCTCTGTGCTACCCACTAAAAACCACAAAGAGCCGGATTTTTTGTCTTAGCTCGGGAAGGGTCGTGGAGAAGATCGGTCGTACGCCCTCAATCTTTCTGGCTGGCAACCTTCAGTGCATTGGGTTTCTGGTCTCCTCCCTTCTCATTGAGGCCGGAATGGTACCGTTCGCCTTGGGAATCTGCCTCTTCTACGCAGGCCAGGGCCTCATGTTCTCACCCATCACGACCATGGTGCTTGGCACCTTGAGTGCTTCGCAAGCTGGCCGCGGCATTGGCACGAACGATCTTGTCATGAACGTCAGCGGCTCGATTGGCATTACCATATTCGGCCCCATCATGGGCACCACGGCGTTTTCCGGCCTCAGCCTTATCGGTGCAGCTGGCAAGACGGCGACCTATTCCAACCTCCTGCTCATATATGCTGCCACCATGATGTTGGGCATCATTGCCTGCGCCTGTTTCCGCAACGCCATCAACCCAAAGGAGCGATAGCCCATGAAAAAGGTCATTGTCTTTGGAAGCCTCAACATGGACCTGACGATTGAGGCCGATCGGGTTCCCTACGGCGGCGAGACGCTGCCCGGGAGGAACTTCCTCTCCAACCCGGGCGGCAAGGGGGCGAATCAGGCCGTGGCTGTGTCCAAGGCGGGGGTTAGGACCCATCTTGTCGGAAGCGTGGGCGCTGACGTCTTTGGCGATCTACTCCTTGCCCGGGTCGCCTCGTACGGTGTCCAGTGCGACGAGGTCATCCTTCGTGAGGGTGTGGGGACGGGCATCGCCATGATCTGTCGCGTCGACGGGGATAACCGGATTCTTCTTTCAGCGGGCGCGAACCACTCGCTTGGCGCTGCAGACGTCAAGGAGGCCCTTGACAGGCTTGCGGAACCGGGTGATGTCTTCCTGACGCAGATGGAGTGTGACTACGCTACCACCTGCGCAGCCATCCAGGACGCCCACGGGCGCGGCATGTACGTGGTAGTGAACGTCGCCCCGCCCCGGGACCTCCCGCAGGACGTATGGTCTTGCATAGATCTCGTCTGCGTCAACGAGACCGAGTGCGCGGCCATCTGCGGTGTGCTCCCCGAAGACGATGGGATGCTCAGGCAGGCACTGGACCTTCTCATCAAGAGGGGCGTGGGATGCGCGGTCGTGACGCTGGGAGCAGGCGGCTCTGCTGCGCGTGAGGGAACACGACTTTACCGTGCCCCCGCCGCCCGCGTCAACGCGGTGGACACGACGGCATCGGGAGATACCTACCTCGGCGTGCTTTGCGCGGCATATGTTAACGGAATGCCGATGGAGGACGCCATGAGGAGGGCAAGCGCGGCAGCCGGCATCACCGCATCCCGCGTCGGGGCACAGAGGGCCATTCCAACGGCCGCCGAAGTCGACACCTTCATGCGCGAGGCCTAGCGATCATCCTCCAGTGTTTCAGCCAAGCTGTGATGCTCATGATGCAGGCTGTCATGCTAGGGGCAGTTCGCCCTCCTGACAGTCTCAGGTTCGCATGCGCCCCAGACGAGGGGTCCGTCGTGCTTGACGGCGGGCCCCATTTGAGTCGGCCTTTGCGCGGTTCCCTGACGGAGGCGATGCGGGAGTGGCTCGCACGCGAGCGCTGTGCGTTAAGGCACGCGACAGCGCTGCGTCGCTTTGGTAGTGAGCTGCAAGATTCGGTGTGCCAGCAGCTTCTATGGGCGATATCGGAGCCCGTGCCCGAGACGATGGCTCCTCCTACCCCATAGCCGCGCGGAGGTTTCTTTCCCTCAACATTATGCACAGCGCTTTCAGGTTTACCGCCTGGCGGCGAGAAGCGCCACCGGGCGGTAAACGAGGTCGCTGTGGTGCCCCGGCGGGCCTATCATCTTCCCGATGGGCGCTTTGCCCGCAGCTGTCAAGCAGGGAGGTATCCATGTCAAAGGACCGAGCAGAGAGCAAGTTCCTCACCGTGGGTCCGGACATTCAGGTCCACTACTGGGACAAGGGCGAGGGAGACGCCATCGTCTTCATCCCGGGCCTTACGTTCTCGGGCGAGATCTTCAGGCATCAGCTCGAACACTTCTCGGACCGCCACCGCGTGATCGCCGTCGATCCGCGTGGCCAGGGCCTCTCCACCAAGACCGTTCACGGTAACGACTACGTCACTCACGGTGCGGACGTCAGGAGGCTCGTGGACGCCCTCGGCCTCGAGAACGTGACGCTCGTGGGTTGGTCCACCGGCAACCTGGAGGTCTGGAGCTACCTGGAGCAGGCAGGCTACGACAAGGTCGCCGGTGCCGTCACGATCGACATGAGCCCACTGCCGCTCTGTGAGGATCCGGCCTGGTGGACCGAGGGCACGCCTGCTGAGCTCTCCGAGGTGGCCACGCGCGTCCTCATCCACCCCGAGAGCGCGGAGGCCTTCTGGGATGAGTACCTCACGCAGGTCATGATGCAGCGTGAGCTCGACGAGGACGAGCACGAGTACCTGATGGACATGAGCCGCCGCACGCCCCACTGGGTGGCCCGCCAGCTCTTCTGTGACGCCATCCTCAGCGACTACCTCGAGGTCGCTAGGACGGCCGCCAAGACCGTGCCCACGCTCATGTACGTCGCCGAGCACTGGGCCGACGTGGCCGAGCCCTTCTGCCACGCGCAGTTCCCCGAGACGTCCACCTGCGTCATGGGCGGCCACCTCATGGCCTACGAGTACCCGGAGAGGTTCAACGCCCGCCTCGAGGAGTTCCTCGAAAGCGAGCGGCGGTAGCCACGAGTGGTTCGGGCACCTTACCCCTGACCGTTTCCCTTCCCTCATCTCAAGCAGCCCTCTCATGAGGTCGGCAGCCTTACGTTCCCGTGCCGTCGACCTTGGGGGGTGCGGCACAGGGACGCTTTCGCGCAGCTAGGCCCAGGCCGAGGCCTGCGGACCCCGGCGCGACCCCCCCGCAGCTTGGCGGGGGGTTGCCCGAGCACATTTGCCCAGTTGGGCAACTTCCCATAGTGCCCCGCAGGCTGGCGGGGGGTTGCGCCCCACGTCCCGGTGCACTCGAAACCTTTGTTGGGCATCGCAGTATGCTCACGAAGCATCGGTCCGAGATGCCGTTCGGGGTTCTCGGGGACTGGTCACCTAGCCCGTGCTACCCACCAGAATTCTCAAAGAGTTATAAAGAACTGCGGTATCTATACCACAGAGTACCCATGGGTACCTGCTTTGGTGGTCCTCCACGGCATGCCATGCCTTGAATGAAATTAGTGGTTCTCTTAGAATCGGCTCGCCTCGGCAGAGGCCGGCGCTAAGAAGGCACGGTTCTCAGGGGGGGGCGTAAGCGCTTGCGCAGCGCCAATGCAAACACTAAGGAGTGCCAGAGCCAACGTTCGGATGCCCTGCTGGGGGCACTGCGAGTTTGGCCCGGGAATCTCATAAAGGGGATGCGTATGTTTTGTCTGAATTGCGGAAGAGAGGCCAAGGAGGGGCAGGCCTTCTGCGGAAACTGCGGCAGCAAGCTGCCCGTCGCTTCGGATTCAGTCTCCTCGACTTTCCCCACTCCCGAAGCGCCTACGACCGTTCCGGTGACGTCGGCACCTTCCTTCGCGTCTCCGTCCCAGGATGTCTCCTCGCCCTCTGGTCCCGCTGCGCCTGCAGCGAGGCCGGTCCCCACGGCCACCACACCTTTCTCGGCGCCTGCACCTGCACCTGCGCCTGGCCCAGCGCCTGCGCCTGGCCCAGCGCCTGCGCCCACGCCTACCGTCTCGCCCATGTCCGCATCCACCGGTGTTTTGACCTCGACTCAGACGCCGGCTGCTGCTCCGGCTTCTTTTCCGGATCCCACTCCGACCCCAACATTTGGTGCACCCGTGAACCCGTCGTCCCAGCCCCAGAGCTTCGCGCCTCAGACTTCCATCGCTGCCGCCCAGCGGGACGCCTCCACGCTGCAGTCCGCCTTTCAGCCCCAGCAGGTGAGTGGGAGCGGCTGGGCAGAGGGTTCCTCGCATGTCCAGGTGCAGGCCGCCAGCCTCGTCAATGGGACCAAGGCTACCTGGTCGACGCCCTATGCCATCGTCTCTCTTGTGGGTAAAGTCATCGCGGTCATCGCCCTGCTGATGCCCTGCGTCAGCTCTCCGCTCCTCAAGGCCCAGCTGTCCTCGGGTGGCTCCTCGCTCTTCTCGATCCTCTCCAACTACACTCAGGCATCTGAGCTGCAGGATATTGCCAGGGGCGAGTGGAGCATGTGGTCCCTCAATGGTCTCGCGAATTCCGTCAATAGTCTCGTGAGCTCTCTAAACAAGGCCTGGGAAGCCTATGGAAGCAGCCTTGGCTCGGGCTATGCCAGCGGCGGGTCAAACCTAGAGCCTCTTGCTAGCTTGATCACCACCTTGGCTACCATCGTCACGATTGTGTGGGCCCTCATGATCGTGGCCCTTGTCTTCACCATCGTGAGACCCTTCGTCAAGAACGGCAGGCCTGCGGCGCCCGAGCGGAGGAGCGGCATCGACACGGCTATCCTTGTCGTGGTGGGTTTGCTCTGCCTTGCGTGGTGTGGCATCGTGACGAGCGTGAACAGCATCATAATGTCCACCCTCTCGTCCACCCTCTCATCGTACAACCTTCCGACGGTTACTCTGCCGAACTTCCTTGAGGTGCCCCTGTGGCCTTGGGTTGCCGCCATCGCCTCTCTGCTCATGGCGTTCTGGCCGCGCCTGAGCAGGCGTATGGGTCTTAGCGCATAGGTAGTCCGTCCGTTGCGTTAGCCGGGTGACCTCTCCCATACGGGGGCGGTTCGGCCTTGGACGCACGAGTCGGTCGTGCGGGTGGGCGTCCACGTGGATCCCGCAGGGTCGGCCTGTCCCCGGAGGCAAAGGAGTGTACACAGATTGGCTAAAGTAGCCTCTTGGAGCTGTTTCGGACCATTTGTGTACACTGTTGTAATGTGAGGGTCGTGCGAGCAGGTCGTGGGGACGCAACAGTGTACACAAGTCGGCGAGAATGGCCTCTCGACACCGTTTTTGGCCATTCGTGTACACTGTTGCTACGAGTTGCGCTGTAAGCTGCGCCGCGAGTTACGACGCGAGCTGCGTTGGGTGGCACAAGGACTCACGAGCGCCTCAACCGCCATGACGTGCCGGCGGTGCCCCCTCGGTGGTCGCCTCTCCCTTGGTCGGAAAAACAGGCTCTGCGCGAGTGGTGCCGCCGCTAGGTTTGCGTCTTCGCCGAGACAGCAACCCATGCAAGCCCCCGAGGTGCCGTTTGTATTCTCCCCAGAAAGAGTCGGCACATGGCATCCAAGGAGGACATCTCAGGGGCGCCTCCCTCCGTCAAGGCTGTGTTCCTGCGGCCTGATGAGCTGCATATGTGGGCGTTGGGCGTCAAGAGCCTCATCTTTTGCGACAACCGTCTCGTGCTAAGCCATCCGGAGGTGCGCATACTCGGAGGTGTGCACACTCGTCGACGAGGGCTCTCGCGCGAGACTGGGCGGACGTTCTGGGCGTGGTGAGCATCTTCACGTGTGGCCTGCGGAGGGAGCTTGGTCACTCAGCCGCTGCCGGCGCGTCGTCAACGAGAGCCTCTGAGACTTGGGCTTGGACATCCTTGTTGATGCTGTTGTGGATGAGGATTGCGCTGTGGCGTCGGACAAGCTGCGTCTGTCGCGTACCGCGATAACCCCCCAGACGAAGGCTGGATTCACTGGGTGTAGCTCACCGGTATAGTGCAGTGTCGCGCACTCCCAGGCGCTGCAAGAGCTCCATACGTACGGCTTCCCCTGCGCTACTTCACAAAGAAGGGCATAGGCGAGCTCGATCTGGTCACTGAGAGGAAAGATGGGGCAATCATCGCGCCCGAGATCAAGTCGGGGAGGGGCTACAAGGCGTATGCCGCGATAGACGATGTCCTCAAAATCGAACACTATCACATTGACGAGGCCTACGTTCTGGCCGAATGTCATGTGGGACGTGATGACACACTGCTTTATCTCCCAATCTACTCGATCGGGCTTATGAGGAACAGTTGGGCGGGCAGAGGGTAGACGACCTCAAACCGGATATATTTCGCTCGACGGGTAGAGCGCCTCATAACCCGGAGGCAGGTGGTTCAGATCCGCCCCCGCGATAAAACAGGTTTCTGGATTGATAATTGTAAGCTAGGGCATTCTCTTACAAGCTGGTTTTGACCGGCTATGGGCGAGAATGCGAGACGTGTGTGCTCCATCATGTGTCCTGTATGGGGCAGTCTTCGGCGGAAGCGATGGGTAGCCCCTCCCTTGACTCGATCAGTGCCTACTGCCTTGCTAAAAGTCTCAACTTGAATTCTCTGATCTTTGCGGCGTATCTGCTCGTCATGATGACGCCTATGATTACCGTCCCAAACTCTATCCCCAGGCACAACCCGCCGCCAAAGTCATCTGCCTTGTTCGTTAGAACCAGAACTAGGTAGACGGTGGCCGAAACCAGTCCCGCGAGGAACAACCAATGCATCCTCCGTGTTATTTTCAGCTTTTCTTCTCCACTGTACTCTGCGACCTGCAATGCCGTTTCCCTCAGTTCTTCGTTCATGTGCTCACCTTTCCTTTCGCCGTTTAGGATTTCGCGCAGGTCGACTTCGTAGAAGTCAGCCAGCTCAACCAATATGTCAAGATCCGGCATGTTTCGTCCGGTCTCCCAGCGAGAAACCGTCCTGCGCGCCACGCCCATTCGCTCTGCCAACTGTTCTTGAGTTACATTGCTTTGCCTCCGAAGCTCTTGAAGAAAACTTCCTACCTTCACCATATCCATTCCTAAATGCCCTCCCTTCTGATTCCAACGTACAGCTTGCCCTCCAGACCGACAAGGACATGAAGTGAGCAAATGCTCCGTTTGCATCGATGAGACACGACGTGTCCCGAAGCTCTGATCAACTTAGAAACAAGCCACCTGAAGAGCCCATAGAGGTGCACCCAGACGTTGAGGTTGTGCATCTCGTCTCAGACGGTGGCGAGTTGGATCTCTTCGAGTGGGACGCAGTACGCCCCGTCCGTGCCGACGGTTCGTCACAATCCGTCCTTTGATAGGCTGAGACAGCTTGCTTATCTCGCACAGGTCTCGCTGCCGTTATCGTCGGGCGCTGGATTGTCTTTCTGGCACACGACTTCGCCTGCCCGTACTATACTTTGATACTTTATTAGGTTCGCTGATAAAGGAGGAAGCATGGCGGAGAAGCCAGAGTGGGTCAAGAGCTTCGCCAGGCCCAGGGGTACCGAAATCAAGCACATACGGGGGCATTGGTACCTTTATGAGAGGGGCAGTATCTACGACCCCAAGATCAAGAGGAGTAGGAAGAAGTCGGGACGATGCCTCGGCAAGATCACGCCCGAGGGACTTGTCGCCAGCGTCAGCCGCAAGGAGAGGGCTGAGCGCGCGCGGGTGGCGGGCTTCACGGCTGCTGGTGAGGCACGGATCCGGTAGGGGTTGGGCACGCGGGTGCAAGTCATCTCGGACGTCGTGGAAGTGGGCGTCCCGATCCTGGCTGGTGGGCCGTGTCGGTTCAGGTTGGGGCTGGGGTACTCTGCGAGAGGCTTGGGGTGGACCTGTCAGACCGCTCCTTCCTCAAGAGAAGGGTCGGCAAGCCAGACTCGCGAGCGAGAGGCGGTATCCACACGTGGTTTGGACGCTTTGTCCTCGCTTGCTTCTTCTCCCCTCATCTTAGGAGGCTTCGTGAGTTCGTGTGGGTAGGTGGTTGCGTCACTGTTCCGGTGGCGTGGGCTCAGGTCCGAGCGCCTTGGCATCACGGGGGCCATGGGGCCGTCTATGTCGTGGGACCCGTGACACCGCCCGGTCGCGCGAGTCCGGTCTTATCGCCCGTCGCCCGGGTGCGGGCACCTGCGGGGTCGGCTTGCCCCCAGGGGCAAAGGAGTGTACACAGATTGGCGAAAACGGCCTCTTGGAGCTGTTTTGGACCATTTGTATACACTGTTGCGACGTTGTGGACAGACGTGGGGACGCAGGAGTGTACACAGATCGGCGAAAACGGCCTCTTGGCGCCATTTTGGGGCATTCGTGTACACTGTTGCGACGCGAGGATCGTGCGAGCTGCGATGCGAGTTGCGACGCGCACTGTGTCGGGTGGCACGAGTGGCTCAAGCGCCATGGTATGCCGGCGGCGCCCCCCGGTGACCACCTCTCCCTTGGTCGGGAAAACAGGCTCTATGCGACAGGCTCTGCGCGAGTGGCGCAACCGCTAGCCTAGCGTCTTCGCCGAGGCAGCAACCCATACCAATCCCCGAGGAATCGTTTGTATTCTCCCTAGAAGTGGAGGCCCTAATGCCGCCTCGGGGCGCGTACCCGCCTTGCGCGGCCCAGCTGTGCGCCCGGCCGCGAGGGCCTTCCCGGGGGTGAGCCGCCGCCCGCAGGGCAAGGTGACCGGCCAGCCCCATTACCGGGCGCCGCGGGCTATGTCGCCCGTATGGCGGTTCGTGTCGCGCCGGCCTCATCTCGCCGCGTTCGAGAAGGAGGCGTCGAAGTGCCCTCCCGCAAGGGTCTCCCAAGGGTCGTCGGATGACGTCAGCTGCCGAGAAATGGCCAGGTTTTCCAAGAGCCGAGAGGAACGCCACGCCTGGTCCGGTCGGTACGCGACCGAGGCCCACGACCCCCCCGACCAGGACGGGGAGGACTGAGCGCGAGCACGTGGCCTCGTGGTTCGGGGTGAACCCCACGACCGGGTCGGGAACGCACTCCCGGCAGTTGGGCAACAACAGCGCCAAGGTCCGCCACGACCGGATGTGGAGTGCCGCGCCGCTGCCTTGGATGGCGTCGGTGGCGAGGCCGTCGGGAGGGTCTCTCGCGCCGACGCAGCCCGTGGCGATCGGCGCGGGGCCTGCCGGGCCGTGGGGGAGGAGATCCCCTGGGATACGGTGAGCTTGCGCCACCCCGCGCCGAGGTCCCCCTTCGTCCGTCGCGTCCTGGGAGCCCACAGAGGCATTGGTGAGGGGCGGTCACCTCAGGCGGTGAGGGAGTAGGGCCTTCCTTTGTGCCTTGTCGGATGGGCGGCGTAAGGCTGCGGTTGTCAAGGGAGCTGTCGCACAAGAGCGCCTCTGACAAGGTCTTCGAGACCTTGGGGATCGGGCTCTTTAAGCTGGAGCGATACCCCCTGGTACCCAGACCAAGGCCATCAGTGTAAGCTGGAGAGGCCAGGCTGCTCAAGCAGCCTTTCTCCCAGAAGATGTTCGTCTAAGCAAAAGCCCGATCGAGGAGGTCTTCAATGGACCGCAAGCGCGTGATTGACGAGTCGATACACTCCGGCGAGATGGAGGGCGCCTACGTGTCGGCCGAGTTTCGTAAGGACGCCGACGAGTACGTGAGGGGGCACATCCCCATAGAGGAGCTTATGCGCAGGACGAAGCGCCGCTGGGAGCCCGGCCGGGAGGGCAAGGGGCCCCATGCCTGACGGGCTCGTCGATCCCCACACCGACCTGCGGACGGGCGTGCTGCGAAACTTCGTGGGCGCGGGGACGCGGGACGGGCTGCGCAACGCGAAGGGCGAGCTCGTCGCGATGCGCACGAGCGAGTTCTTGGGGGAGCTCCCCCTGGGGCCGACGGGCACGCTCGATGGCCTGAGGCGCATCCACCGCTGGCTGCTTCGGGACGCGTGCGACTGGGCGGGGGAGGTCGGGACCGTCGAGATCCGCAAGGCGGGCGAGGGGGCGCAGTTCTTCCTGCCTTCCGCGAACATACCGAGGGACATCGCATGGGCGCGCAGCGAGCTGGAGAAGGACGACCTCCTCGCGGGCGTGGCCCCCAGGCGGTTTCCCAATGTCATTAACTTAAGCTGGTGGCATTCACATCGGCAGGGCGCCTGAGGTGGGCCGCCCAGACATGACTGTCTGCGCGGCTTTCGCTCGCAGAACGTGTCGTGCGACTTGCGGTCGCTAGAACGCTCTCTTGTGGGTGTTGCTGTAGCGGTTTGCGCGTTTGCTTTCGAGCCCGTCGCGGTCGTAGGCGCGGGCGGGTCGGACTGGCACGAGGCATCGCCCCAGCTCGGCGACTATGTCTGACATCATCGCCTCTCGCACGGCCGCATCCTCGGCGAGCACGATCCTGATGAGCTCATCCTTCAGCACGCCGATGGCGACCGTGCGGTTCACGGTCATCCGGTGCTTATACCCACGCGCGGCGATGTCGCCAGAGGCCTCCCTCTCGGCCTCGTTGGCCAGGTCGAACGCGACGTTGGCGAGGTAGGCGGCGGCGTAGACGTCCTGCTCTATGAGCTTGGGCCTGGTGCCCGTGAAGTTCTCCATCTGCAGGCGGTCCTTCATGAACTGGAAGCACGTCTCGACGCCCCACCTCATGTGGCAGGCCTCGGCGAGCTCGTTGGTCGCCAGCACGTCGTCCCCGATGGTGGTCACCAGCTTCTCCGGGGCCTCGCCTCCCACGTCGACCAGCGCGCAGCGCACCCGCAGCGGCGCGTGGCCCACCAGGCGCTCCCGGGCGTCCCGGTCGGACCTCCCGGCGGACCGCAGCCTGGAGTTGGTTAGCTCGAGGTCCAGCCGAAGGTCGCCACCCGCCGCCTCGCAGGCCCTGAACTCCGCGTTCATGAAGTTTCGCTGGCAGCGCATCACGTAGGGGACGCCCATGTCGGAGAGGGCGGCCATCAGGGGGAACGACGGGTAGCCCCTGTCCATCACGAGCGCGAACGGCAGCCCGCCCACCGCGTCGGCCACCGCCTCGACATGCCCGGGCACCTCGGCGCGCTCGTCGAATCCGCCCCGGCGCACGGCAAGGTCGAGCATCTGGCGGTTTACAACGTCGAACGCCCCGGACAGGCCCATCGTCGCCTGATCGCGGCCGTGGCCCGACGAGCTGCCCCAGCGCGCGATCGTCTCGGCGTTGGTGGGCACGTTGGCCGTCGAGCCGTCGATCGCGACGAGGAGCATGCCCCTGTAGGTGCGGTAGTCCCCGTCGGCGTAGACGCCGGCCGCATGGTGGCGGGCGAGCCCGAGCAGCGCCTCGGGCCTGAGCCTCTCCCTTGCCTTGAGGTATCCGGGCACGCTTATCGGCCCCGCCATGTGCGCCTCCCTGGCGAACTCGCGGACCTCCAGCGAGAGCGTCCTGCCCTTGCGGGCCACGACGCTCTCTACCAGCAGGTCGTGCGGCATCTTGCGCCTGCGGGTGAAGTCCGGCGGGCGGGTCCTGCAGGTGGCGGCGAACGCGTCGCTGCGGATAAACTCGAGGTCGCGTCCCATGCGTCCCGCCACGCCCACGTGCGACACCCCCCCGTCAGTCCCAGACCAGCCTCGGCCTCCTCGCCCGTCCAGGCCGCCTCGGGCTAAGGCGCCTGGTCGGACGTGACGCGCCCGACGTCCGGCACGGTCCGCCGCGCGACCCTGCCGCCAACCCCCGCGCTCCCGGCGACCGGGGCGACTCGGTGCCGTCGGCGGACCTCCTCCGCGCCCTCACGAACAAGTTCCCACCACGTCCTCCTTACGTATTGTCCCATAGGACTCAATTGTTCTCACTACATAAGAAGCCATTCAACAGGAAAAACCCATAGTTCATGTCAACTACACTGAGGCATGCGAGAAAGGGTCGGGAGCCTGTCCCGGCCCTTGGCCTCAGGCGTCCTGCCGATGTGAATGCCACCAGCTTAAGTTAATGACATTGGGCGGTTTCCCGGCCGCACGGCCTACCACTATGACAACTACAACTTCGTGCACCCCTTTCGCGAGGGTAATGGTCGGGCACTCTGCTGGGTCTTCACGGGCTGGAGCTGCGCAATCCCAAGATCGCGCACGTCTTCTTTCCGACCGGTCTCATCGAGAGATGGGGTCGCGACGTGCAACCAGTATTCAGTCCTGCAAGATCGGCGGCATTGAGCTGCCACCATAACGCATGGTGGGAATAGCCTGCCGACCATGTGGTGAGGTGAGGGCTGATGTGCGATAGTCGATCCTGATGATATCGCGACTCATGTCCCCGTGGACAACGGGGATGACGCAGTTCTGGCGCGACTTGGCGTAACTTGGCGCGACTTTTCCGAACTTCGCCATCACCGTGCGCAAGTATGGGACGCACTTTTCGCAAGGGGCCAGAACCTTCTTGAGCGGCTCTCGACTGGCGACCCGACTCGGACGGCAGGATTATCAGGAAGCTTATGGTCCTTGCTGCGTACCTTGCGGAGGACGGTGAAGAAGCTTGTGGGAATCGACCTGGTGTCTTTCTGAGAAAGGTAAACGAGAGCCGTTGTTGCCTTCCCCAGCCCTTCGTTAACAACGCCTAGCGATCACTGCGGAAAACTGTGGTATGACACAATGTCCCGTAGCACAATCGTCATGAGGATGACATGCTGTCGCATGGAAGCACGAATGGAAGCCAAGCGAGATAGATAGCTCGTCAGGCTTGTAGAGTGAAAGGACAACGCTCTCACCAAGGCAGTCACGAGCATTCGACGCCACAAGTCGTAACGATTGCTCGAGTTGTCCCATCACCGCCTCATCGAGGGTGTCGGCCTGCGCAACGCACGCAAAGGGCTCAGACAGGTGAAGGAAAACCACCTCATAGAGAACATCGCGTATGACCAGCTGTCTTGGGGCGACACAACGTCGGCGTGAGCGTTGTCGACACCTATGGCAGGGACAAGAGCTGCAAGATCATGCGCCAGTGCTTGGAGGCTGATTTCGTTACCACGCTGGGCTCCTCTCGCTGCTGCGTGCAGTCTGCCTCCAGTATTGACGGACCCGAGAAGCGAGAGCGGGGGATGACGTCGCTCGTCTGCGGCGAGGATCACGTGGCGGTGCCGCGCGACCCCATCGGATCCTCACCAGCATGGCAGAGTTGCTCGGATCGGCCTGCAACCATGCCGCTCTCCTGTCAAAGCGACATCGCCCCTTGCGTGACCTGGTAGTGTGCTCGACGGCGAGGTCCCGCCCAAGAACGAGCCGCCGCCCGCAGGGCTTACGTGGGAGTCACTATCTATCGAGCCCGGCATACAGCTCGTCGAGCGTGACGAGGCAAAGGTCCGCCCTGTCTGCCGCAGCCCTTCTTGTCGCAGCGCTCGTCTCCCTCTTGGTGAACAGGACGAAATGACGTCTGCTGAAGCCGTTGAGGAGCGTCGAGCGGCGCTCGAGCGCCTTGATGGCTGCGGTCTCGTTGAAGGAGTTGCGCCACTTGCACTCGCCGACAAGGAGCTCCCGTTCCACCCTGTTCATGGCGACGATGTCGATGTCCGTCTCCTCGTGCGCGTCGGGGTCGGTGCCCCACCACTGCCCGAACTCGAGTGCGGAGAACGGGAGTCTCCCGGCGATGCTCTCTCGTTGGACCCACTGCAGGCAGACGTCCTCGAACTGCTTGCCGACGTACGTCGAGAGCGCCTGGCCCGAGCTGGCGTAGGCGGACGCCGCCGCACCCGCACCCTTCTCGATCGTCCCAAGATACCTGCTTACGAATCGGTACCAGTAGGCAAAGAGGGGATCCTTCAGGCGATAGGCCGAGCTCTTCGAGGTGGGGCCGTTCCCGAGAGGCGAGACCTTCTCGATGATCCCGAGGACGGAAAGTGTCTTCAGGTACTTGCCGACGGAGTTCGGGTTCACACCCGCCCGTTTCGCGATCCTCGATGGGGTGGTGTTGCCGGATCCCACGGCATCGAGGATCGAGTTGTATCGTGCCGGCTCATGGAGCTCCTGGCGCAGCAGCATGAGGGGCTCCTCATAGAGCAAGCCGAGCCTGTCGAAGAACAGCTCCCGCACGTTCTCCTCGTAGGTCTTGGAGAGGTCGACCTGCGAGAGATAGTAGGGAGTCCCGCCGAAGGTCGCATAGTATATGACAAGCTCCTCGGGGGGCACGCCTGGGAGCATGCGGGCGGCATCGAGGTAGTCAAAGGGGTTGAGCCTCATCTGCATCGTCCGCCGACCGTAGAGCGGGCTCTTGCTGCCGAGCACCCTGCTCTCCATAAAGCCCTCGTTGCTCCCGCAGAGGATCAGCTTCGTATCTGTCTGCTTGAGGCCGTGGTCAATCGTTGCCTGCAAGGCCGACGGAAGCGACGGGTCGGCCTCGGCCGCGTAGGGGAACTCGTCGAAGACGATGACGAGCGGCGTACCGGGGGGTTCCTTCCCGACCCTCTCGACGACGAACCTCAAGGCGTCGTTCCAGGACGCGAAGGCGGGGAGCGTTGCGGGCAGCGAGAACGCCGCGTAGGTGGCGGCGCTAAGGAGCTCAAGGTTCTGGTGCGACGTCTTCTGCTGGGCAGTGAAGTAGAGCACCCTCTTGTCCTTGACAAACTCGTCGATGAGGGTGGTCTTGCCCACGCGCCGCCGCCCGTAGATGACCGCCATCTGGAAGCCATCCCTCTTGTACATGCGCTCGAGCGCCGCGAGCTCCCTTTCGCGTGCGACGAACATAGTCCCCTTCCGGTCATGCCTCTCTGGCGTATCTGTACCCTTGAGTACCGTACTCAAGGGTATCGTACCCAAGAGTACGGATACCTGTCCTCAAGAGCGAAACGGTCATCCAAAAGTTTGCCCCCATACAGACTGTGGGCTGCTGTGAAGCGGACAAGGAGGTTGCCGCAGCAAGCTCGGGTGGTGTTTGGGCTGAGGCGGTCGGGACCGTACCCTGACGGCTATGGCGAGAGTGCCGCGCAGGCACGGATGTACGCAAAGTCGCCCTTGCCGCCCGCACCCCATTCAGGGACCTCCTCAAAATCGGCTCACGCGTCTCCATCTTGGGGAGGATGCCATCGTGATCGCCGTCCCCTCCCCCAAAACCATGGCTCACGCGCCTACATCTTGGCCCTGACCCATGCGACGGCCACCTGCACGCGGTCCCGCAGGCCGGTCTTGGCCAGGATCCTGCTCACGTACCTGCGTACGCTCGCTGGCTCCACGACGAGTCGCTCGGCTATCTCGGCGTTCGAGAACCCGTCGGCGACGAGGGAGGCGACCTCGGCCTCGCGCGGGGTGAGCGACGAGAAGCTCCCCTTGTGCGTAGGCGCACTGCCCCTTGGGGACGCCAGTGGGGAGGAGAGAAAGCATCTTCCCAGTACCTTGCGCGTGATCCTTGGCGTGAGTACGGCGTCGCCGGAGGCGACGGCACGTACCGCGTCGGCGAGCTCTGCTGAGGTGACGTCCTTGAGCAGGAACCCCGACGCGCCGGCGGACAGTCCGCCGAGCGCGTAGTCATCTTGGTCATAGGTCGTGAGCACAAGCACCTTGACGCCTGGATGCGCCCGCGTGATGATGCGGGTGGCGTCGATGCCGTCCATCATGGGCATCCGCACGTCCATGAGCACCACGTCCGGCATCTCGTCGCCTGAAGCGGCGGCGAGCGCGTCCACCGCCTCGCGGCCGTTTTCCGCCTGCGCGACGATGCGGATGCCCTCGGCGCCCTTGAGCATCAGCGCGAGTCCAAGCCTCTCGTAGCGCTGGTCGTCGACGACCATCACCGATATCATAATCGTCCCCCTTCGACCGGACTGACGCCGGCGGATGTGGACGCGGGGATGTTCGCCTTCAGCGTCCAACTGCCCTCGGAGGGTCCGGCAAAGAACGTTCCTCCCGCGCCACGTACGCGACGTTCGAGGCGCGTGAGGCCCGTGCCGGCGGTTGCGGGGGTGAGGTGCGCGTCATCCTCAGGATCCGAGGTGACCCCTATCAGCGACCTCCAGGCAATGAGGCGCACCGTGTCCCCGCAAGCCCAAAGAGCACGAGGACGTCGGCGTAGTTGAGCTCTGCGGGCAGGCCGAGTCGGGAGAGGACCTCTTCGAGGCAACGGGCGGCACAGAGCAGCGTCGACCCGCCGCCGAGTGCGGCAGCCAAAGGGACGACCGCGTGGGAGTCGCGCTCTATCTCCTCGATTGCCTCGCGGGCGGCTAGGTGACCCACGGCGTCCCCGAGCGTACGCGGTATCAGTCCCGCAGCGCGGGTGGCGAGACGGACTCCCTCGACCCCTGCGGCGAACACGGCGAGCGTCGCGAGAATGCCGGCGCTTACGATGCCGTTCACGACGGCCCCCACCCCGTTGCCGCCCAAGAGCGCGCCCAGGGCCAAGATGGCTAGGGAGAATCCAAGAAGAAGGCCCGAAAGCACTCGTCTTGCCGCCGTTCCCGCGCGGGAGCGGCCCGTATCAGCTCCCGTCTTGCGCAGGAAGTCGACGGGGGCTACTCTCCCGGTTCGGAGGGCAGGCAGAATCGCTCCCGCCATGCAGGTCGGCCAAGACACGGCAAACGCGAGAGGTGCAGCCAGCGCTCCCACGTCGAAGGCTGGTGGCTCAAACGATCCGAGGCCACCCGAGAAGCCCTCGGCAGCCAGCGCGTCGAACGCGGGCACGAGCGCAGACGAGAGGGGAAGGGAGGCAAGCGAGCCTGCGGCCGACCCGATGGCGGAGGCTAGGCCAGCTACGGAGAGCGCTGAGACGCGTACCTGGATGGGCGTGGCACCCGCGAGGCGCCACTGGGCGAAGGTGGAGTGGCAGCGCCTCACGGTGGCCGACCCGACCGCCGTGAGTGCAAACAGGGCGATGAGTGCGACCTCGGCGTAGATGGTGACGGACACGACCTGAAACCCGGTGAGGTCGAGCCGAGCTGCACGGGTAGCCTCGGCGAACGCGGGACCCGACGTCCAGACGGCCTGTGACACGCAAATGCCGACGAGGGTCGAGGTCATTGTGACGACACAGACGAGTGGGACCCAGCCGACAAGGTCCTCGGCAAAGATCCGGATTGCATATCTACGCATGGTCTGCCTCGCTTTCGTGCTCCTTCATGCTGTCAAGTATCTCTTTGGGGGCCATGCTGCTTGCGACGTGCGTGATGCGCCCGTCGCGCATGAAGATGATCACGTCGGCAGCCGATGCGACGTTGGGGTCGTGCGTGACCACGACGACCGCGCAGCCGTTAGATGCCATCTCCTTGAGCGTCGCGAGCACGACGTGAGAGCTGTCGGTGTCGAGTGCGCCGGTCGGCTCGTCGGCGAAGAGGACCTTTGGCGAGAGCATCAGGGCGCGGATGAGTGCGCAGCGTTGCCTCTCTCCGCCTGAGAGTTCCTGCGCTCTCGCCGCGTAATGCCCAGAGAGCCCAAAGCGGTTGAGCAGCGCTGCGAGCTGCGCGGGGTCGCCTCTGTGACCAGCTAGCGAGAGCGGCAGGAGGGCATTCTCCTTGACGGTCAGGTACGGGACGAGGTTGTAGTCCTGGAACACGAAGCCGACGCGCTCACGCAAAAAGCGCGTGCGCTGCCCATCGGGGAGCGCGTACACGCCCTGTCCAAATGCCAGCACCTGCCCTGTGTCTGGGACGTCCAGTCCCGAGAGGGCGTAGAGAAGCGAGGTCTTCCCCGCCCCCGAGGGCCCGACGACCGCAGTCATACCGGAACCGATGGAGATTGAGCAGTTGTCGAGTATGGGAGGGGCGCCCTTGGTGGGCGAGACCTTGCCCAGGCCGTAGGCTTCGATGATGCGTTCCATGTAGACCCCTTTCGTTCGACTCGCTGCGGTGTTGCGTATCTTTGTGCAGTGGCTCACCGAAGATGAAAGCATGAAGCGCGGGTCATTTCCAGTCCATGCGGAGCTTTGCCATCTGGAGCGGACAAGGCCCTAAGGCTGCCGCTCGGTCCCGGTACCTGTACGGTGGTAGGCTTATCCTGGTAGAGAAGGCCCCTCGCCCTCTGAGGTTGCCCTAGGATTACCGTGCCGCTATCGTGTGCTAAGGTTGGAGCGCAGCTTACCGAAGGGGAAGGGGGCGTGAGGCATGGATATGGTTGCCAAATGCGTTGGAGCTTGTTCAGGGGAGGTGCCAGTTCGTCCTCTATCAGATTGCTATCAGCTCCCTGATCCCCATCCTCTCCGCGATGAATTTCTCCGCCGCGCGCACCGGGTTGGACGAGGGCATCAGTCCCCTGAGCGGCGCCGTTTCGACGCCCCGTGCCGGTGTGGGGTTGCGCAATGAGCGGATCCTTGCGGGCGTGCCAAGGCCATAATCCTCAGGGGGTATGCGGGCTGGAATCTGCCGAGCCGAGGCGTCTGGTCGTGTACGTGCACGGAAGGGGTGGCTCCGCCAAAGAGGCGGAGCACTACAGGGCCCTTTTCCCCGAAAGCGACGTGATTGGCTTCGACTACAGGTCGCAGAGCCCATGGGAGGCGCATGAGGAGTTCCCTCGATTCTTTGGCGAGAGACGCGGCCGCTACGGGTCGCTTGTCCTAGTCGCCCACAGTATGGGGGCGTTTCTTGCGTTGTCCTCCCTTGGCAAGAGACACGTCGACGAGGCGTATCTCGTCTCTCCCATCGTGGACATGGAGAAGCTGATACGCGACATGATGGCGCGCGCGGGCGTCACCGAGGAGGAGCTTTCGAAGAGGTTGGAGATCGAGACAGGCTTCGGCGAGAGGCTGTCCTGGAAGTACCTCTGTTACGTGAGGGACAACCCAATACGGTGGGGCGTCCCGACCCACATCCTGTGCGGCGAGGGGGACGACCTGACGCCCGTCGAGACTACGTCAGCCTTCGCAGGGCAGATTGGCGCGGACCTGAGCGTCATGAGAGGCGGGGAGCACTGGTTTCATACCCGCGAGCAGCTACGGTTTCTCGACGCTTGGCTGGGGCGGCTCAAGCGGGCGGGTCTCGGGTCCGGTGAGTGCGCAGCTTCTTGCTCGACGCGATCCACGTTCCCATCGACGCCGCGTCCCCGCCCATGAACCGATGGACAGGTCGCCCTCAAGCTCGGCAAGGCATGACGTGAGCCATGCGCTTGGCGCACGCGAACGCATCGCGAGATTGAAGTCTTTACACGAACTACCCATAATCCAAGTCTCGCAATGGTAACATTGGCAAGTGGAACGCTAGATTCGACCGTTCTAGAGATGGGGAGATGTCATGGAGTGCACGCCGTAGCCTCGTGAGCCACTTTGTCGAGAAATCCCTGTTAAGACCCAAAAGCCGTCTCGAGTTGGGTGCCCTATACGTGGGGTGCTTTCTGCTGGCAAGCTTCCTCGCATGCGTGGAGCGTCAGGTGGCAGGCTCAGATGTGTTACTGAGATACTTCGAGTTCATGTTGCATAATAAACGTGCCTTCGTTCTGGGGTTCTCTGTGGTGGCGTTGGTGTTTCACTACCACCTGCTGGCAAGCTCTGGAACAGAGATCAGATGCCGGGTGCTGGTAGGGGACAGGCTGACGCTGATACGACTCAGGTACATCATCGAATGCCTGGCATTGCTCGGCATCTGCTGTGCTCTCTCGATCGCACTGCATCTCCTGCTGGGCTTCGAGATCGTTGACAACCTCTGTTTGTTCGCCGTCCTATCCATGTACATCCTCGCGAGCGCGGGTCTTATGGGGGCAAGATGAAGGCCTTTCATTTTTTCTTGACTCGCATATTCCTAAGGAAGCCAATTTTCGCCATAGGCACGCTGACTCTGTTGTTTCTGGCTAACTACATAGTGTTCTCGACGGCTCGTACCGTGTTCTCTGCACGTGAGGGCTACGAGCAGATGGCGCGCATTAACGCGGAGGGAACATTCATGGCGAGCTTGGATCCGGATGCGACGGTAGATGTCGACAGCAGCTCAAAAGAATCGATCCAGAGCGTCTACGATGTCCTGGACGACCGATATGAGTATGCTTTCTACACTGACGGCTACATCACGGACCTAGCTAACAGCCATGGGGTCGAAGTCCCGGTGGGTTACATGAATCAGCGATATAACGAGCTCAACGGCTTTTCCGTCGCGAAGGGAGACGGGCTGACGTTTGATTACAGCCTGGATCAAGGCGAAGCGATTCCCGTTTTGGTGGGCAGGGGGCTCGCCGACGACTATCCGCTTGGCTCGCAGTTCACCATGCATGACCCCGCATTGGGCCGAGAGTTGACGGTGAGGGTCGTTGGCATCATCGCCGAGAACTCGTCGCATTCGATCCTGTATGCGCCTGATTTGAAGCAGTACCACAACTTTTCGGTGGTTATCCCGGTGAACAGAGCTTTCATTGAGCAGGCCGACGCTTCCTTTAAGCTCAACGGGCTCATGGATCTCATTTTAGTTAATACCGATCGTACGGGCGTGTCCGAGCTGGGCGCATATGTCAACAGAACGATTGGGGTCAAGTTCAACTACTATAGTCGACAGGACAACATTGAGTTTTACAACCAGTACCTTGTCTCCTCGACGAGTTCCCTGCTTGTTGTCTCTGGCGCGCTCCTTGTCCTGATCATCGTCCTATCCGTCTGGGGCTCTCTGGCAAGCGTGCGCGTGATGGTGCGCGACTTCACGATCAACGTGTTGGTGGGGCTAAGCTACGCCAAGGTCCGGCGGCTCCTCTTCTCATACTACGCGGGCCTTTCGCTCCTTGCCCTGCTTGCCGTTCTTGCCATGGCCGCCTATTCGAGGTACGATGCCTGGCAAGGTAAGAGCGCATTTCTTATGACCTATGGCTGTGCGGGGTTGATCGGGATGGACTGGCTGGCCTTGCTTGTCGCACTACTGCTCGATCTCTTTCTGGTCACGGTGGTTGTGCAGACGATTTCCTGGAGACTGAGACGGGTTCCCATCTCGGTGGGGGTTTTGCAGTGATGGATAACGTCATCGACCTCAAGCTAGAGCACAAGACATATAGGAAGGGCTCGTCATCCGTAACCCTTCTTGAGAACTTCTCGCTCACGGTCGCTGAGGGCGAAAAGCTTGCGATAGTCGGGGAGTCTGGCGTTGGCAAGAGCTCGCTATTGAACATCCTTGGCCTGATTGACAGACACTACGCAGGTTCCTACACCCTGCTCGGCAGATCCGCCCGAGAGCTGTCAGATCGCGAGTCGGCTGCGTGGAGGAACCAAAGGATCGGATTCGTCCTACAGGAGTCGGCGCTCATCAGCTCCTTGAGCATTGCGGACAATATCAAGTTGCCCCTGCTCTACGCGCGGCCGCCCGGCAGCGGCCGGTCAGGTAGGTTTGAGGAGGTGGTGGACACTCTTGACATCGGTCCCATTCTGCGCAAGAAACCGCTCGAATGCTCCGGCGGGGAAAGGGCGAGGGCCGTCTTTGCGCGGGCTGTCATCATGAGCCCCCAAGTAATTCTTGCTGACGAGCCTACCGCCTCCCTTGACGCAAAGAACAGGTCAAGGATCATCGGTCTTCTGTTTGGCCTGAATCGTGACCTTGGGTCTACGGTCGTCACCGTTACGCATGATGCCGACGTGGCCAGCCAGCACGATAGGGTCGTCGCACTTCAGAGAAAGGCATAGGGCACGAATCTCTGCGTTATGGTATTTTCGGAGCCACTCGGGTTGGGCCTGCTTGTTCCGGGAATTAGCTTGGGTAAAAGGACGGACGGGTGTTGTGTCCGGCATGCGAGAATAAGGCCCGCGTCAAAGCGTGTGAGAAAAGGATCCGAAGATGGGATGGTGGAACCCGAAGGCAAAGATCCCCATCGAAAGCGAGGAGTTCGGCAAGATTGTCCAGAACCTCGTCTTCGAGTGCCCCAGCTCGAACCGCCACGAGGTGTTGGACGGGAAGCGCCCAGACGGCAAGAAGAGCAAGAGTAGGTTCTATCAGCCGGTGAGCGCCCGCAACACATCGTTCCACGCGAGGGGGATCAGTGGTGGCCTGTTCCTGACGATTCTTGGGGAGATCGCAGGTCCCCTCAAGAGGAAGGACAGGTACATCAGGGTTGAGAACGGCCAGACCGTCGAAGAGGTGGCCGCATCGGCGGTAAAGCGCCTAGGGTCTGATGCCATGAAGAGGGACCTCCTGGCCTTCGCTCCGCGATCCGATATGCCCGATACCGAGGCGATCTTCTATTACATCAGAAACGCCTTCGCCCACGGCTCCTTCGAGGTGCAAGATGTCGACTGTAGGAGGATGTACCTGCTTGAGAGCGACAAGAAGGGCAAGACGCTGGCGATGATGCGCTTAAGCGAGCAGACGCTGCTGCACTATGCCCAGCTCGCCCACCTGAGCGTTAAAGAGATAAAGAATCTCCGTCAGGGGAAGCACAAGCGCAAGAGGCCGGAGTAGCGATTCGCTTGTCGAGCGCGTTGCCTCGACAAGGAGAGGGATCCTTCCCATCCCACTCGCCGGCCGTCTCTGTGGGCTCGCGCCAAGCCGTGGGGGTTCCACGCGCCATTGCAAGGCTGCCTGGGGCATTGCGGGGCTGCTCCGCAGGCTGGTCTTCGGCCGCTTATAGCAGCCGCCTTCCGCTGTGACCCCCCGATCTTAGCTCGTCCCACGTCGTCGCTCTCGCCATGTCCCTGTACATCTCCCGTTTGGAGCACTCCATGCTCCCGTCCCCACGTCCTGCGGCTCCATCCCACCACTCTCGTCCGGCGGGTGGGATGGTCATCTCGGGTTACGGCAGCCTGTCCCGGCGTCTCTTGCAGTCCAAGCTTCCGTACAGGTTCGTCCACCCTACTCGCAACAGCTCCACCAGTGTATCGTCTATATCTATCTCTCTGTTAGACCGCCGTCGGCATGACGACGCCCCGCGTCTCCGCCACGATGTTGTCAGCGAGAAGACATGTCGAGGGGAGACGCGGGATGCCTGGCATGATGCCGCGAGGGGCGAGGGGGCCGGGCGCACGGCGAGAGGGGGAGGCTCACGGGGCCTCTGCGCGCGCAGGTGCCCGACGGGCTCGGCAAGGCGGGCGGGGAGCCGG
>ERZ773042.77-NODE-77-length-70928-cov-5.916809_pt1 | contig 70928 bp, 66 predicted proteins | sample MGYA00511664_ERZ773042 | MGnify/ENA primary metagenome ERZ773042 (study PRJEB29015, sample SAMEA2737984) | human oral metagenome | biome: human oral; feature: human-associated habitat; material: dental | place: China | collected 2036 ... | reverse complement strand
ATTCGTCAATAGATCTTATTAAATTCCGTTAAATTAGTAATTACATATAAAATTTTATGATTTAGTTTATTAAAAATTTTATTATTATTTAAGAGGAATTGTAAGATAATCCTGCCAGTAAATTGATATAGATTATAAAATCTAAAAAGGATTTTTATGAAAAAGGGCAAAATTTTACTCTCTTTTGCGCTACTTTGCTCGCCGTTTTGGCTTACTGCGGCGCAAAATAGCGGCGCTTCTCAAAACTTGTCCGCTGCAAGCTCTGCCTCTAAAATTTCGTCGTCGCAAAGCTCGCGCACAGCCGCCACATCGCGGAGTTCTACATCGCCTATTTCAAATTTATCCTCTAATAGTGCAGCGTCGCAAAGCTCTGCGCAAAAGCCTGGAAGCCCTACCGCTGTAAATTCCGCGCCGTAGGGCAACGCCGTCGTAAGTTCCGCTACTAAAGGCATTGCACAAAATTCTGCGTCACAAAGCAGTAGCGCAGAAAATTCTACGCTGCAAAGCTCGGACGGCGATAATCTCGGCACCATAAACGTCACGGACAAAGCCGATCTGTCCACTACCGAGGGCACGGGCTCTTATACGACGGGCAATATGAGCACAGCGACGGGACTAAATTTAAGCATAAGAGAAACGCCGTAATCCATAAGCGTCATCTCCAATCAGCTTTTAAAAGATCTGAGCCTGCACAACGCCGAAGAGGCTCTTTCAAAATACGCAACCGGCATTTCGCTAAATAACGACGCAGGCGGCAATCGCATCGTCTCGCGCGGCTTTTATGTCGATAATATCCAAGAAGACGGCATCGCAAGCTCGGTTTCTAGCTCCGTGTTCGGGCCTCTTGGCTTATCGAAGGAATTTACCGATTTGGAATTTTACGATCGCGTTGAGGTTCTGCGCGGCGTAGCGGGCCTTACGCAAAGCAACGGCGAGCCCGGCGGCACGATAAATTTAATCAGAAAGCGCCCGAGCGATCAGTTCGGTTTTAACGCAAGTCTAAGCGGCGGTAGCTGGGATAATTATCGCGGTATGATCGACGTAACGGACGCGGTAAATCAAAGCGGTACGGCACGCGCGCGGCTGATCGGAATTTTAAGTAAAACGGGCTCGTTTAAGGACTATCCGTGCAACGGCTATCGCGAAGGCGTCGGCGTTTCGACGGAATTTGACGTGGCCGATAAGACGCTTCTTAGCGCGGGATTTTTGTGACAAAAAACCGTCGGCGTCTATGATATTTACGGCGTGCCCGTTTTAGACAATCATGGAAATTTACTGAATTTACCGCGCAGAAGCTACTTCGGCTCGGATTGGGACAGAAGCGAATATAAAAAATTTAACGCCTACAGCGAACTTTCGCACGAATTTAGCGATGATCTGAAAGCCTATGCGAGGCTCAATTATACCGATAGCGACAGCATGTTAAAATTCGGAGCGCTCGGCGGGGCAGATCCTTACAACGGCACTACGTCGCATACGGTGCGATATAGAATTTACGATAACGACTCCAAAGAGATCGGGTTTCAAACAGGGCTAGACGGCAAATTCGAAGCATTCGGGCAGAAGCACGACTTTTTCTTAAACGGCTCGCTTAGCAACGAAAAGCTTAATTGGCGCGAGACTAGGACGAGAGATTCATCTATGGCGTCGCTAGGAATGAATATTTATAACTGGGATCGCTCAAAGATTGCCCAGCCCGATTGGAGCAGTGCGGCTAGCTTTAAAGACCGAAGCTCCACTACCATAAAGCAGCGCGCGATCTCGCTCGGGACTAGATTAAACTTAACCGACGATTTCCACTTTTTACTCGGCGGGCGCTTTTCGAAGGTAACTTACAGCAGGTATTATTATAATATTTTGCGCGGTACGGCTTCGCATAGAGCGAGCCCGAGCAAATCGGATTTCACGCCGTATGCGGGAGTGGTCTGGGATTTTGCGGATAATTTTTCGTGGTACGCAAGCTATGCCGAAATTTTTAAGCCGCAAGCCGCGCGCGATAAAGACTGTAAAATTTTGGATCCCGTCGTCGGCTATAATTTAGAAACCGGCGTGAAGGGAGAATTTTTTGACGGCGCGCTTAATACGAATGTCGCGCTATTTCAGATCATTCAGAAAAATAGGGCGATGAGCGACCCTCTTAATACGAACTACTCTATCGCCGAGGGCAAGGTGCGAAGCCGCGGCATAGATGCCGAGCTGCAAGGCTCGCTTACTGAGAATTGGAAATTATTCGCGGGATATACTTTCAACCGCAGCGTCTATTTAAAGACGGAAAGAACCTCCGCGGCGGTCGATTATAGCAAAGGCGCAAACGCCAAACGCTACATTCCGAAGCATCTATTTAAGCTCTATACGAACTATGAAATTCCGCTCGGCGAAAATCGTAAGGTTACTTTGGGCGCCGGCATGCGCTATCAGAGCAAAACCGCTTCGATATATCGCGAAAACGTTGCGTACTACGCCGCACCGCAGAAGGCTTACGCGCTGTGGGACGCAAACGTCGGCTATCATTTCGACAAGCACTTTAGCGTAAATTTTGCGGTCAAAAACATCACGGATAAGAAGTATTTTCAAAATACGCAAAATCGCGTCGCGGGGATGAATAATTACTACGGCGAGCCGCGGAATTTTATGTTGACGCTAAATTATACGTATTAGGTGTGGATGGAATTTTGCGCTTATGCGAGCTTGGACTGACCGAGCTCGCGCGATCATATATAATTACGCGCTTTATAAGGGCGCGGATGAGGTGGGCGCAGAAGCGAGAGGCTAAGCTTTGTCGCAAGTAGCACGTAGCGAGACGGGTAAAATTTAAACGAAGCCGCGGGATTAAAATTTAGCTCGCGATTTGATTGATTAACGATTGATTAGCGCGGGCGATCCGGGCGATCGCGGGCAGGGGCGATAAATTTAATTTCGCGAAATTCCGAGCGAATTAAACGCGCAGACTTGTGAGTATAAAATCCGCTCGCGAGGTCGCGGGATCAAATTTAATCCCGAGAAATTTCACTACAACCGGCGCTAAATTTTAAAATTTAAAGAGAAAATTTGAAAACGCTAAAGCAATTTTTTGAAATTCTACGTCCGCACTGGTTCGGCGAGGGGGCGGCGAAGCTGTGGGCGCTGCTGCTGCTCGCGCTTGGTTTTAGCCTCGCTATCATCAAAATCAGCGTGCTGATGAACGCGTGGGATAAGCGCTTTTACGACGCGCTAAGCGAGCTTAAAGGCGAGCTGATCCCCGCGCTCGTGGGCGAGTTTTTGCTCTACACGGCGCTCATCGTGCTTTTCATCGTCTGCGGCAACTGGTTTCGCAAACTGCTCGTAATCGTCTGGCGCGAGCGGCTAAGCGCGATGATGGAGCGCAAATGGCTACATAACGCAAACTTCTACCGCACGAGCCTTGAGGGGAATTTCAGCGCCAGGGGCGGATCAAATTTAGAAAAACCTGGCGACGCAAATTTAAACGAGCGCTCAGAGTATTCCGCAGCTGAGGCGAACAGCGCGGTTTTGCATAGAGACGCAAAGAGGCTTGAAATTTTACCGAGTGCGGCAAAGCAAAATGCGGCGGGGCAAAGCGGCGCAAGCGAGAATGAAATTTCATCTAAAACTCGCGCAGATCGTGAAATTTCAAAAACGATCGCAAAGCTAGACAACCCCGATCAGCGTATCGCCGAGGACAGCCTGCTGCTCGTGCAAAAAAGCGTCGATCTCGTAAAATCGCTCGTCTACAATCTCGCCAAGCTCATCGCCTTCGTTGCGATCTTGTGGCAGGTCTCGAAGGTGTTGAAATTTGAAATTTTCGGCATGCACTTTGAGATCGAAGGCTTTTTGCTCTACGTCGCGCTCCTTTATACGCTGCTTTGCTCGCTGATCACGCATCTCATCGGGCGCAGGCTTAGGGGGCTAAATTTCGCCAAGCAGCGCGCTGAAGCCGACTACCGCTCGGATCTGTTGCTCGTGCGCGAAAACGCAGAAGCCGTAGCGTTTATGCGCGGAGAGGATGCCGAGCGCGGCCGCTTCCGCGCGAGCTTCAGCGAGATTATGAGAAACTGGCGCAGCATCATGAATACGGAATTTCGCCTCGAATGCTTTTCGGCAAGCTACCTAAAAATCACGAATTTAATCCCGATCTTTGCCTGCTTGCCGCTGTATTTGTCGCGCGCGATGAGCTTCGGCGATATGATGCAGGCGCGCTCGGCGTTTTACAGCGTGCAGGACGGATTTGCGTGGTTTATGGACTATTATAAGCAGATCATGGAGTGGGCGGCGAGCGTGCAGAGGATCTATGAGTTCATCTCGCGCATGGACGGCGAGAGTGCAAATCTGCGTGCTTGCGTCAAACAAAGCGACGAAAATTCTGCTCGTTGCGAGGGCTTGTCGGTCTTCACGCCTGCGGGCGAGCCGCTGATCGAGGATCTACGCTTCGAACTTGCGCCCGCACAGTTTATAATGCTGCGGGGCAAGAGCGGCGCGGGCAAAAGCACGGCTCTGCGCTACGCGGCGGGGCTTTGGCGATACGGCTGCGGCGAGATCAGCCTGCCGCGCACGGGCGTGATGTTTATCCCGCAAAAGCCCTATCTGGCGCCGCTTAGCCTAAAAGAGCTCATCTGCTATCCGCAGCCGCCGCGCGCAGACGATGCGGAATTTTTAGAAATTTTACGCAGCGTAGGGCTTGAAAAATTTGCCCGCATGCTAAACTCGCGTGCCGATTACGTTAAAATTTTAAGCGGCGGGGAGGCGCAGCGGCTTAGTTTCGCACGGATACGCTACCACAAGCCGAGCTTTGTTTTCGCAGACGAGATCACGTCTGCGCTCGATCTCGCCTCGGCGCGCGAGCTGCTACTGGGTCTGCGCGCGGATCTGCCGAGGCTCGGCATGCTAGCGATCGTGCATCAAACGGGGCTTGAGGATATATTCGAGCGGACGATAGAGCTTTAAATTTTATTGTTTAAATTTCACGTCGCAGGGATTTCGCCTTTAAATCCATATCTTTTTAAATCCAGATTTATTAAAATTACTCATTTATATTAAGCGGCGATAAAATTTGGCCGAGGCGCTAAGCGTTCGCATACATGGGCGTCAGCACCCGCGCGGCTAGGCGCTCGCACGCAGTAGGCGGCGGGGCAAGCGCTACGGCGCGGCAAGCGGCTTGGAGGTCGGTAGACGGCGTGCGATCGCGATTTTGCGCGAAATTAAGTCGGCAAAATTTAAACGCGAGATGATCTGCCAAGAAGACGGCGCCTAAATAAAATTTTAAACCGAGCCGCGATCGGTAGCGTAACGACTTGCTAAATGAGCAGGCTACGTAAGCGGCGCGATGCGTGGGCGTCGCAATAAGTCGGTAGCGCGTCGGATGGCGTGTATAACACATCGGCGGCGCAGACGGCACGCCGTGATCGAGAAGCGGAGCGGCGATACGTACCTACTCGGCGCCGTATGACATAACCTTCGCTCGGGCAAATCATCATCGTAACGGCGCTACGATCGAAGCGAACAGCACGGCCGTGACGGCGGATCGGCAGCACAAGACGGCGCGGCGTGATTGCGGCGACGACAGCATAAAATGCCGCAATATGGCAACCGCGATCGACAGGATGCGTATGTAGGTAAGACGCAGTGCAAGTAGCGCAAACAGCGATACGATGATGGCGACCCGCGGAGCGTATAAGTGAAACAGCGGTGCGGGTGGCGCAATAACGCCGAGGCGATACGATAGCGGCGACCGACGAGACATAACGCCGCCGTAGCGTTCGCGTGCGCTACGCCTAAGCCGATAAATTTTAAAAACGAAGCAAGGAGATTTTATGCTTAAAGCGGGGATTGTTTATAAATTTGCGCTCATCGTGTTACTAGGCTGCGCGCTTTGCATTTTGGGTTTTTCGGGCGCCTACTTTGCGCGCGGCGAATATGACGAGGCGTGGATGAGCCTGCATAAGATCGCGGGATTGGGTCTGCTTTGCGTCGCGATCTTGCATATAATCACAAGGCGAAAGAAGCTCGTAAAGCTCTGGGGCGAGTTTTTGGACGTGGTTTTGAGCCGCAAAAATCCCGGCTTTTGTAATATGGATCGCATCATAGGCGCGATCGAGTCCTATAATATTAGAGAGATCGCTGGTAAAATGGGCTTTGAGCCGGACGAGCTCGCTGAGATTTTGAAATCGAACGGCATCAAGCTTGTAAGCGCAGATCAAGGCCTGCGCGAGCTTGCGAAGTTTAACGACGAAAAAATTTTCTTCATCTTGGTACTTTTAATTGAGGCAAAATTCGGTAAAGCGGGCAGCTGCAAGGTCTAAATTTAAAAGGCTTAATAGCCCGCATTTGCGATCGCTTCGGCTTGAGAGTGCGCTATGAGCGGATCGATGATCTCGTCGAACAAGCCCCCTGCCATTATCGCGTCGAGGCGGTAGAGAGTTAAATTTATGCGGTGGTCGCTGATGCGGTTTTGCGGATAGTTGTAGGTACGAATTCGCCCCGAGCGGTCGCCGGTGCCTACCTGATCCTTGCGATCTTTGCGCTCTTTTTCTAAGCGCTCCTGCTCCTGCATATCGTAAAGGCGCGCCTTTAGCACCTTCATCGCCGCCTCTTTGTTTTTGTGCTGGTCCTTACCGTCTTGGTTGGTGACGACTAAGCCGGTCGGGATGTGAGTGATGCGGACGGCGCTGTCGGTGGTATTTACGGACTGTCCACCGTGTCCGGAGCTACGCATAACGTCGATGCGAAGGTCATTTGGATTGATCTGTATCTCGCTATCCTCGATCTCGGGCATGACGGCGACGGTGATTGCAGAGGTATGCACCCTGCCCTGGCTCTCCGTTTCGGGGACGCGCTGCACGCGGTGGGTGCCGCCTTCAAATTTCAGCCGCGAATACGCTCCCGCGCCCTTTACGAGCAAGATCGCTTCTTTATAACCGCCGACGCTGCCTTCGCTAGTGCTTACGATCTCGCATTTATAACCGCGAAGATCGGCATAGCGCAGATACGCGCCGAGCAGATCTCCCGCAAACAGCGCCGCTTCGTCGCCGCCCGTACCGGCGCGAATCTCAAGAAAGATATTCTTATCGTCGTTAGGGTCTTTCGGAAGCAGTAAAATTTTGATTTTTTCTTCGAGCTGCGGCTTTTGCATCTCTAAGCTTTTAAGCTCCTCTTTGGCTAGCTCGCCGAGATCGGCATCGCTTAGCAGAGCTTTGTTCTCTTCGATCTGATTTAAAATTTTAAGATACTCGCTAGCCGCCTCTTTGATCGGCTCGATACTGCGCTGCTCCTTAGATAGCGCTGTCATATTAGCGATATCTGCGGTAACTGCGGGATCGCTAAGCATGCGCGAAAGCTCGTCGTAGCGATCCAAAAAAGGCTTTAGTTTATCGGCTAGCATTTAAATTTTATGCGTAAGTAGCGCTTACGCGGCGGTTTTTAAAGAATTTACGAGTTTGGCTAGGCGGCTTACTTTTCTGCTCGCGGTCTGTTTTTTCAAAAAGCCCCTGCTTACGAAGCTGTGAAAGCTTTCATTAGCCGTTTTTAGAGCCTGAGTCGCTGCGTCTAGATCCTTGCTCTCGACCGCCTCTCTTACGGCTTTTGTGATATTTTTTACTCTGGTGCGATAAAATCTATTTCGCTCCGTTCTTTTTATGGTTTGTCTCGCGCGTTTTTCGGCGGATTTGTGATTTGCCATAATGTTCCTTTTCGGTTAAATTTGAACCTGCGATTATACGTAAAAAATATTTAATCGACGCTTAATTTAAGTAAAATTTAAATATAGTTTAAATTTATGTAGATTAAACTTTTTTTGGTAGAATTTCCCGATTTTTATATAAGGATTTGATAATGAAACTTTTCGGAACGGACGGCGTACGCGGTAAAGCGGGAGAATTTCTAACCGCCGAGCTTGCAATGCGCGTAGCAATGGCGGCGGGGATTTACTTTAGGAAAAATTCCGTTACGAATATGATCTTAGTCGGCAAAGACACCCGCAGAAGCGGCTATATGATAGAAACAGCGATCGTAGCAGGCCTTACCTCGGTGGGCTACAACGTCCGCCAGATCGGACCGATGCCTACTCCTGCGATTGCCTTTCTTACGGAGGATATGCGCTGCGATGCAGGCATCATGATAAGCGCGAGCCACAATCCATACTACGACAACGGCATTAAATTTTTCAACAGCGAGGGCTTCAAACTCGACGAAAAAGAGGAAGCGCAGATCGAAAAAATTTATTTCAGCGACGATCTAATCGCCGAAGCGCGCACCAAAATGATGCAAATAGGCGCTGCAAAGCGCGTGGACGACGTCATCGGCAGATACATCGTGCATATTAAAAATTCCTTCCCGAAGCAAAAGACGCTACACGGGCTTCGCGTGGTGCTTGATTGCGCAAACGGAGCAAGCTACAGGGTCGCACCTACCGTATTTAATGAACTGGGAGCCGAAACGATCGTCATCGGCGACGAGCCTAACGGCAAAAATATTAATGATGCTTGCGGCGCACTAAGCCCGCAAAATTTAGCCTCGGAGGTCAAAAGATTACGCGCCGATGTCGGCTTTGCCTTCGACGGGGATGCTGATAGGCTCGTAGTCGTGGACGAAAACGGCGAGATCATCCACGGCGACGCGCTACTTGGAATTTTAGCGGTCTATTTGAAAGGAAAAAATCGCTTAGCAGGCAATAAAATGGTAGCCACAGTGATGAGTAATTCTGCGCTGGAGGATTTTTTAGCTAAACACGACATCGCGCTTCATCGCTGCAATGTAGGCGATAAATTCGTACTTGAGACGATGCATGAACTAGGCGCAAATTTCGGCGGCGAGCAGAGCGGGCACGTGATCTTCGGCGATTACGCTAAAACGGGCGACGGCATCGCAAGCGCGCTGCAATTCGCCGCCTGCATGCTGGATATGAAAAAGAAGGCAAGCGAATTTTCGGGGATGATTAAGCCGTATCCTCAAATTTTACGAAATTTAAAGATCGCGGATAAAAAGCCGCTTGAAAAATTAAAAGGGCTAAAGGAGCTTGAAGCAAGCCTTAAAGCGGACAAAATCCGCTCACTCTTCCGCTACTCCGGCACCGAAAACGTTATCCGCCTCTTAATCGAGGGCAAAAACGAAAAACTGCTGCAAAAGCGAATGGACGAGGTCGAGAAATTTTTTGCCAAAGCCCTAAATGAATAGCGATTTTATAAAATTTTACGGCGCGGCAAGCTCATGGCTCGATACAAAAGGCGCGGACAAAAAATGCAGGCTTTACATATTTAAATTTAGGCTGCGAGATGGCTAAGACCTGTATTAAATTTATCCTGCTTTTTGCGGCGATCTTTGCGATCGATCAAGCGATCAAACTTCTGTTTTTAAACGGCTTTTCGTGGCAAGGAGAGTTTTTTTCGCTAGAGCTTACGCTTAATCGCGGCGTTGCGTTTTCGATGTTTGCCTTTTTGGGCGAAAATTTAAAATTTATCCAGATCGCGCTGATCTCGGCGCTTGCGGCGTATGTATTTTGTCATAAAAAGCTTTTTTGCGAGCACTGGGCGCCGTTTGCGCTGATGCTCGCGGGAGGCTGCTCAAATTTACTTGATCGCTTCATTCGCGGCGGCGTGGTCGATTACGTCGCATGGCATAAGTGGTTTGAGTTCGCGGTGTTTAATTTCGCCGACGTGATGATAGATCTGGCTGTCGTGATTTTTATTTTTCAGGGCTTACGCACCGCAAAAAAGGAGAAAAATGAAGAGAAATAATTACATCGCTTACGCGCTTTGGTTTTTAGGTGCGTTTTCGTGGGTCGCAGCTATGCCGATCGGTGGCGGACTGCATAGAATTTATTGCGGCAAATTTATCAGCGGATTTGCTCAAATCGCGCTATTTTGGCTGGGAAGTTTTACGCTGTGGTTTTTAGTGGGCTTTTTGTTTTGGGCGATTTGGGGAATTTGGATTTTGCTGGATATATTTTTCGTAGGAATTTGGGTGGAAGATTTAAATGCTTTTGTAAGTGAGACGGAGGAAGACGACTACGAGGGGCGTCTAAAAAAAGTCGATGCGCTCTTTGAGCTGTATCAAAAAGGCGCGATTTCTAAAGAGGAATTCGAAGCTCGAAAAGAAATTTTAATGAGAGATTAAGGAGGCTAAAATGAGTTACTATTGGTTTAAATTTGTCCATTTTGCGGGCTTTATTTCATGGATGGCGATGCTGTTTTACATGCCACGTCTGTATGTATATCACGCTGAAAATTTAGACAAGCCGGATTTCGTAAAGGTCGTTAAAAAGATGGAGCGGATGCTCTATCACGCGATCGGCTGGATAGCAATGGCGGTGACGGTTTTTAGCGGCGTGATGCTTATCATTTTAAATCCGGGGCTTATGAAAATGGGATATTTTCATATAAAATTACTAGCCGGAGTTTTGCTAATCTGTTATCATTTGTGGCTGTATTATTATATGTATAAATTTGAAAAAAACGAGTGTCACAGGAGCGGAAAATACTTCCGTGCGATCAACGAAGGCCCTACGATCATAATGTTTATAATACTTTATGCAATGCTAATAATGCCGAATTTACCGAGCAACTAGCCCGTTTTGATAAAAATTTAATTAAAATTTGCATAAAATTAAGGCAAAATTTTTAAAGGAAGCATGTGCAACATATCATTAAGAAAATTTTATCAAGCGAAAGTAGCGCGGGAATCATACTACTTTTATCCGCAGTCCTTGCGATCATCGCTCAAAACGTAGAATTTTTATCGAAATATTACGAAGCATTTTTACATCTAAGCTTCACCATAGGTGTGGGTTCTGCGAAACTTGACGAATCGATGCATTTTTTAGTAAACGACGTGCTTATGGCGATATTTTTCTTTGCCATTGGACTTGAGCTTAAGCGCGAAAAAATCGAAGGGCAGCTGCGCCATTTCTCTCAAATTTTACTTCCTAGCTTCGCGGCTCTGGGCGGAGTAATGATGCCAGCGATTATATTTTCGATCATTAACTGGGGCGATGCCGTCGCGATGAAGGGCTGGGCAATCCCGACGGCGACAGATATAGCCTTTGCTGTAGGCGTTATGGCACTTTTGGGCAAAAAAATCCCGGCTAGCCTTAAAATTTTTGTCCTAACGCTTGCGATAATGGACGATCTGTGTGCAATTTTAATCATCGCTTTGTTTTATTCCTCTACCATAAACGCAATCTATCTAGGCGGCGCAGCTGCCTGTGTCGCAATAATGCTAGCGATGAGCAGACTTGGCGTCGATAAAAAGCTTCCGTTTATCATCGTGGCCGTCGTGCTGTGGGTGATGGTACTAAACTCCGGTATCCACGCGACTATCGCGGGAGTGCTTGCGGGCTTTTGCATCCCGCTTAAGACCCGCTCGGGCTCTATGCTAAAGGATATGGAGCACGGCCTAGCTTACCCAGTAAATTTCTTCATCTTGCCGATCTTTGCCTTTACAAACGCAGGCGTTTCGCTAGCAGGCATTAGTCCTAGCTTCCTTTTCGGTCCGGTGCCGATGGGTATCATGCTAGGGCTATTTTTCGGTAAACAGATCGGAATTTTTGCCTTTAGCTGGATCTTAATCAAAGCCAAAATCGCCTACATGCCTGAAAACGCAGGCTGGCCGCAGCTTTACGCAGTAGCGATCATCTGTGGTATCGGCTTTACGATGGCGCTTTTCGTCGATGGCCTCGCATACGGCGGCAGCGATATGTATCATTACACGGACAAGCTCGCGGTATTTTTAGGCTCGATAATTTCCGGAGTAGTGGGATTTTTCGTCGCAAAAGCAGTCGCGGTAAAACAAAGCTAAAATCCGTAAAGGGTTAGAGTCTTAAAATTCTACGAGTAACACAAAATTTGAAAATTCTACCGCTCAAAAAATTTCAAAATTTTAAGAGCGGCTCTAAATTTTAAAATTTATAAGCTAGAAAATTTAGCTTGAAATTCTGTTTAATCTAAGTACAGCTTAAATCACCAAAATACCCGCATTTTGCATTAAGCTTAGCGCACATTCGTCGTAGTAGCCGCGCTCATGGTTCGGCGCATCGTAGGTAGCTACCGCACCTCGCGGAACGACGACGTCTTTATCGGCGCCAATTTCGTTGAGATAGGTGCGCAGGCTAAGCGCAAACTGCATCACGCAGATATCGGTGCAACAGCCCGTAATCACGAAACGATCGAAGCCGCCCAGAATTTTCTTATCCAAATTATGAAAGCCGTTCGTGCTACGCTTAAAAGTAACGTTTTGCTCGCTTACGAAGTGTGCGAGCTCCTCGATCACCTCCGCTTCTGGCGAGCCAACTAGGCAGTGAGCCGGATAGCGCTTCATCTCCAAATCCCGCTCGGTGTGAGCGTCGCAGATGAAATGCACATTTTTAGCCGCCTCTATCTGCCTAATCACCGCAGGAGCGATCTTTGCTATGCTAGGATCGGCCATCGCGCCGAATTTTACGAAGCCGTTTAGCATATCGATCACAAATACCAAAGTTTTCATCAAAACTCCTTATAAATTTCAGGTTTCATATCTTTTAAAAGATCCATTTTAGCGCGAAATTTTAAAATTTCATTTAAATCCGCTCGAGCAATCTTCACGGCCTCTTTTTTGCCTAGGCGCGCGACGATCTCGCCGTAGGGATTTATCAGCATGGAATTTCCGCCGAAACTCTCGCCCTGCCCCGTATCGCCGCAGCCGTTTACCGCGCAGATAAAAATTTGATTTTCGATCGCGCGGGCTTTCGCAAGCGTGATAAAATGCTCTATGCGGCTTTGCGCGAACTGCGCGATCACAAAAACAATCTGCGCACCGCGAAGCGCTAAGGCACGAAAAATTTCACAAAAGCGCAGATCGTAGCAGACCGCGACGCCGATTTTGAACGCGCGATTTTGAAATTTTATCTCGCAAATTCCTAACCTATCGCCGCCACTTACGATCTCATTTTCGCGAGCGAGCGAGAAGGCGTGGATCTTGTCGTAGCGTAAAATTTCGGCTCCGTTTTGATAAACGAAAGCGGAATTATAAATTTTATCTCGCTCGGAACTTATCGATCCGCCTATTAAAATAGCGCAGCTTTTTCGCGAAATTTCGTTTAAAAATTTTTTTGTATGAGTAGCGTTCGTATCAGCTAGCTCTTTAAATTTAGCCGTATTGAAGCCCGTATTAAAGGCTTCCGGCAGCACCGCTACGTCCGCGCCGCGTTTTAACGCGCGATCGATCAGCCCGCGCGCACGGATAAAATTTTGCTCACAATCTGCAAAATTTTGAGCCATTTTCACGTCCATTTGCAAAATAGCGATTTTCATAAAACCTCCTATTTAGGCGCTAAGCGCATAACATTTGCATGCGTAAGCGCGATAGCTATAGCATCCGTAATATCAAGCGGCTTAATCTCCTTATTAATCCCCAAGATCCGCTTCACCATGAACGCAACCTGCTCCTTCGCCGCCTTTGCTTTGCCCGTGACCGATTTTTTTATCTGAAGCGGCGTGTATTCGGCAAAATTTCCAAAAATTTGTAAAATTTTAAGGGCTAGCGCGCCGCGAAACTGAGCGAGCTTTAAAACAGACTGCGGATTATAGGCATAAAACATCGATTCTATCGCGACCTCATCGATCTCATGAGCACTGAAAATTTGATCGATCGCCTCACTCATCTGCGTCATTTGAAATTGCACGTTTTCGGCCTTCATTTTCACAAGTCCTGCCTCTATGAGAGTGATTTTATTCACGTCTTTTTCCAAAATCGCATAGCCTAAATTTCTAGTTCCGGGATCAATTCCTAAAATTTTCATAACCCTCTTTCACGCTTATTCACTGCTTAATCACAAGTGAATAAACTTAAATTTACCGCAAATTTAGCGAAATTTAGCTAAAATCTTAATCTAATTTGTAAGGGAATTTTATGGCGACGTCGCAAGCACAAGAAATTTTATCGAATTTAGAGAAGGAAATTTTACCTACCGAATACTCTAGATACATTAAAAATTTGAAATTTAACGATAAAAACTCGACCCCGGAATTTTTCATTTATAACGCAACTAACGAGTTTATAGCCAAATATGCCCAGACAAAATACGGCACTAAGATAAAAGAGCTTATCAAAAAACAGTTTGGACTTAACGACGTAATCGTCAAAATCACCTCAAAAGCTAAAATTTCGCCGAAAGAAAAGGTAAAAATCATCTCGGAAAAGTCAAAGAGCACCATTTTAAGCGAAAATTATAATTTTGAAAATTTTATCATCGGCGATTCAAATAAATTTGCTTTTGAGTGCTCTATTACAGTCGCAAAAGAGCCCGGAATTCGCTTTAATCCGCTCTTTATCTACGGACCTAGCGGGCTAGGAAAAACTCACTTGCTTCAATCGATCGGAAATTACTGCATCAAAAAGGGAAAGACCGTCATCTGCGTCACTAGCGAGCAATTTGCTAATGATTTTGTTTTTAATCTCAAAAACAACTCAATCGATAAATTTAAACAAAAATACCGCAACTGCGATGTTTTACTCATCGACGACATTCAGTTTTTAATCGGGCGTGACAAAGCTCAAGAAGAGCTTTTTTATACGTTTAACGAGCTGAAAGACAAAAACTGCCAAATCGTCCTTACCAACGACCTACCACCAAAATTCCTAAAAGGCTTTGAAAGTCGCCTGACAACGCGATTTGAAAGCGGCATAATAGCAAACATTACCCCGCCAAATCTAGAAACTAAAATCGCCATTATCAATAAAAAGAGCGAGGAAAATCGCGTTAGAATTCCACACGACGTCGTAGAATACATCGCCGCAAATATGGGCGATAATATCCGCGAGATTGAGGGCGCAATCAACAAGCTAAACGCTTACTCGTCGATACTTCGCACAAAGATCACGCTAGAATTTACCAAAAGTACGCTGCAAGATCAAATTCACCAAAAATATTCAAGCGTGAGCCTTGAACACGTCATAGAGGTGATTTCAAAAGAACTGAACGTAAAACCTAGCGAGCTAAAGAGCAAAACGCGAGCTAAAAACGTCGTCGAAGCGCGCCAAATTTGCATATATCTAACCAAACAGTTAACTCAAAACTCAATGCCAAAAATCGCCGCATTTTTTAATCTAAAAGATCACAGCGCCATCAGCAAAAATATCAAAAAAATCAACGAGCTCATTCAAACCGACGAGATATTAAAGATAAAAATTGAAGAGCTAAAAAACAAAATAACCAAAAAGGATAAGAATGAAATTTAGACTTTATGAAAATAAAGCAAAAAAGGTGAATGAAAGTGAATAAAACAAAGCTACTTACTCACTGGATAAACTACCTAAAGACAAGCTTTAGGATAAGTTTTTCACAAAAACCTCTTACCAACTACTACAACGATAAAAATTTAAAAGGATAAAAATATGAAAGTGTTAATCACTAAAAAACTTTTAGAAGAGATAGTTTCCAATGCCAGCTCTTATCTTGATAAAAAAGATCTAAGCTCGATAACATCACATCTTTTAATGAGTGCTAAAGATGGAATTTTTAGTATAAAAGCTACCGATCATGAAATAGGTTTGAGCTACAATCTACAAAATGTCTCAATAGAAACAAAGGGAGAAGCCACGGCAAACGGAGGTAAGCTTCTTAGCGTTATTAAAGGCCTAAGCGACGATAACGTTACTTTAGAAACTGTCAACGGAGCGCTATTTGTAAAGCAAAAAAAATCCAAGTATAAGCTTCCGATGTTTGAAACGAGGGATTTTCCGAGCTTTCCTACGATAGAGGGCAAAAACAGCTTTGACGTAAATGCTGGAATTTTAGGCAGAAGCCTTAAAAAAATATATCCCTCGATCGATACGAACAATCCAAAATATGAGCTAAACGGAGCTTTGATCGACGTAAAAGAGGGCTTTTTAAATTTAGTCGGGACCGATACTAAACGACTTAGCGTTTATAAGCTGATCACTCAGTCAAAAGCGGGCGAGCTAGATACTAAAATTTTAATCCCTAAAAAGGCAATAGGCGAAATTCAAAAGCTATTTTCGGACAAAATTAAAATTTACTACGACGAAAACGTGCTGCTAGCGGTGAGCGAGAATTTTGAGTTTTTTACAAAGCTTATTAACGGCAAATTTCCAAACTACGAGCGCGTGATCCCAAGCGATACGGCGTACAAAATTTCAATTCCGCGCGATAAGATGGTAAGTGGAGTGCGAGCAATAAACGCAATGTGCGAGGAGATGAAGGTTACCATTAAAAAGGATGGAATGATTTTTGAGAGCATCAACGAGGATAATTCCGAGGCAAAGACCGAAATTGAAGCGCCAATCGATATAAACGGAGAGATAGTTTTTGGCGTGAAAAACCGCTTTCTGCTTGATTTTTTAAGTAACATAGAGAGTGAAATTTTTGAGCTTGATTTTAACAGCTCCGATACGGCGTTCGTACTTAGCGCGGATGGCTTAAAAACGGTCGTCATGCCGATAAATAATATTTAAAGGAAAATTATGAAGCAAAATTACGGCGCCAGTAATATTAAAGTTTTAAAAGGTCTTGAGGCTGTTAGAAAGCGCCCTGGAATGTATATTGGAGATACCAATATCGGCGGACTTCATCATATGATTTATGAGGTTGTAGATAATTCGATCGATGAGGCGATGGCGGGGTACTGCGACACAATCGACGTCGAAATCACAAACGAGGGAAGTTGTATCGTTAGTGATAACGGTCGAGGAATCCCTGTTGATATGCATCCGACCGAAAAAATTCCTGCAGCGACGGTGGTTCTTACGGTACTTCACGCAGGCGGTAAATTTGACAAAGACACTTACAAAGTTTCCGGCGGTCTGCACGGCGTCGGCGTTAGCGTCGTAAATGCGCTCTCAAAAAAGCTCGTTGCTACGATCAAACGTGACGGAAATATTTATAGACAAGAATTTGCCAAAGGAATTCCTACTACCGAGCTTGAAAAGATAAAAACTACTAATCGCACGGGTACTACGATCGAGTTTTGGCCCGACGGCGAAATTTTTGAAATTTTAGAATTTGATGATGAAATTTTATCAAAAAGATTTCGCGAGCTAGCGTATCTAAATCCAAAAATTACGATAAATTTTAAAGATAATCGCACGGGCAGGGACGAGCACTTTCACTTCGAAGGCGGCTTAGAGAGCTTCGTAAATGATATGAATAAAGCGCCTGCCATATCTAAAGCTGTATCGTTTAGCGATAGCGCGGATGATGTTATGGTGGATTTTGCGCTGATGTATAACGAAACGTATAGCGAAAATTTATTAAGCTTCGTAAATAATATTAAAACTCCGGATGGCGGTACGCATGAGGCGGGCTTTAGAGCGGGTCTTACGCGCGCGATAACAAATTACGTCGCGGCAAATGCGGCTGCGCGTGAAAAAGATACGAAGATCACCGGCGACGACGTTCGCGAAGGGCTTATTGCGGTAATTAGCGTAAAGGTTCCCGAACCGCAGTTTGAGGGACAAACTAAAGGCAAGCTGGGCTCCAGCTATGTTAAACCGATCGTGCAAAAGATGGCGTTTGAGGTGCTTAGCAAGTATTTTGAAGAAAATCCGATCGAAGCGCGCGCCATTATGAATAAAGCTCTTTTAGCTGCGCGCGGTCGCGAAGCGGCAAAAAAAGCGCGCGATCTAACTCGCAAAAAAGACAATATAAATTCCGTTGGCACCCTTCCCGGAAAGTTAGCCGATTGTCAGAGTAAAGATGCAAGCATTAGCGAAATTTATCTAGTCGAGGGCGATAGCGCGGGCGGTTCAGCAAAGCAGGGAAGAGACCGCGTGTTTCAAGCGATACTGCCGCTTAGAGGTAAAATTTTAAACGTAGAAAAGGCGCGCCTGGATAGAATTTTACAATCCGAAGAGATTAAAAATATGATCACGGCGTTTGGTTGCGGTATCGGCGAGGAATTTAACGAGGAAAAACTTCGCTATCACAAAATCATCATTATGACCGATGCGGATGTCGACGGCAGCCACATCCAGACGCTGCTTTTAACCTTTTTCTTTAGATTTTTACGCCCTGTTGTCGAAAACGGCTATGTTTATCTGGCACAGCCGCCGCTTTTTAGATATAAAAAGGGCAAAAAAGAGATTTATCTGAAAGACGAAAAGGCGCTGAGCGAGTTTTTGATCGAAACTGGCATCGATATGAGCGAGTTTGAAGGCATCGGCAACGAGGATCTGATCGATTACTTAAAAATCGTTTCAAACTACCGCTCGCTTCTAAATGAGCTTAAAAAGCGCTTCAGCGTGCTTAGCGCGATCAGATTTTTAATAGAAAACGATGAAGCGCGAAGCCTTGGATACGAGGAACTATTTAAAATTTTAAAATCCCGCTTAGAAAGTGAAGGATTTAACATCTTAAATTCCTACGTAAATGATGAAGGGATTAGGATTTATGTTCAGACGCCAAGCGGCCTAGAACAGCTTGTGATAGATGAGAATTTATTCGGCAATTATATCTTTGAAGAGGCGATCAGAGTTTATTCAAAGATCAAAGAGCGAGATGTAAGCTTCGGTAAGGATTTTATTGAAATTTTAGATGAAATCGAAAAAAGCTCGAAAAAAGGCGCTTATATTCAGCGCTATAAAGGTCTTGGAGAGATGAATCCGGAGCAGCTTTGGGAAACTACTATGAGCCCTGAAAATAGAAGGCTTTTAAAAATCAGCATTGCAGACGCACAAAGTGCTAGCGATACCTTTAATCTCTTCATGGGCGACGAGGTTGAACCTCGTAGGAATTACATTCAAGACCATGCCAAAGATGTTAAACACTTGGATATATAATGTCTATTCTATTTAGTGAGACCAAAGAGCGCGAAAACCGCTTCATAACGGCACTTAAAATTTCGGTACCGTTTACCTGCGTTTTGATTGTTTTCGGAATTATTTTATTCCGAAACGGCGAGTTTAAATTTGATGATGTAATTTTGTTTTTGATACTTTTGATCTGCTATGTTTATTATGTCATCTATCAAATTTACTTCGGCTTTCAAAAGACACTGATCGATCCCGTTACGCATGTGTTTGTGCGCGAGGAGATCGAGAAAATTTTAAGTAACGATCTAGCTAAAAATCGTCAAATAAATATCGTTCTTTTGCGAATTAAAAATATTATCGACATAAACGATCGATACGGTTACAAAAACGGCGATGAAATTTTATACGAGTATTGTAAGGAACTTTCAAATTTTATGGCGGAGCAGGGTTTTAAGGACCTTCCGATAGGACGCTTTATAAATGGCTACTTTGTATTCGGAGTAGAATCAAAAGCTACGAATTTAAGCCATATTTTGCGGATGTTTGAACATAAAATTTCAAGTCAAACGATTAAAAACGTAGAGATAAAAAGTGAATTTACGATGCTTCCAAGCTCCTATGATCGCAATCTAAATAATATTGTAAATGCGCTATTTTATAAGATAAATCACCTGGACGACGAAGAGCACGGCGAGAAGGCGATCGACGTTGAGAAGGTACTAATCGACGTGTTTTCCGCCGACGTTATGGAAGCGATCGATAGTGAAAATTTTAGCTTTAAATATCAGCGCGTTGCAGATAAAAATGGCGTAAAATCACATATAAATTTAATCCCAAAGCTTGATCTAAGAAGCGGCGAAAAGATCACAAAAAGTAGAATTTTAGATATTTTGCTTCTAAATCATTACGATATTAAATACGATATTTCGATGATGAGGCAGATTTCTAGGATCATCTATTTTAAAGATATCGACGCTAAAATTTTTATCGAGATTATGCCTCAGACGCTGCGAAATAACGAGTTTCGCAATGAAATTTTAAAGCTCATCGATAATAATCTAATCGATCCGAAAAAGATCGTGTTTGAGTTTAACGAAAAGCTTATCTATTCGGAGATTAAGCGCTTTGATGAAATTTTAATTAAATTCCGCGAACTTGGATTTAGCTTCGCGCTGTCGCAGTTCGGCGGCTCGAACGCGAGCTTTGAATATTTAAAATTTTTGGAAGTGGATTTTATCGTTTACGACATAGAATTTAATAAAAATTTAGACGATGAAAAGATTAAAAATATATTTATAGGCATCAACGAAGCCTGCGCTAAATCGGGCATCAAAACCGTAATGCGCTTTGTAGATAAGCAGGAATTTCAAATGCAGCTTTATAAAATGGGTATCGATTATATTCAGGGATTTTGCGTCGAAAAACCGAATGATATATCGAATTTAAGGAGATTACAGTGAGATACGGCGAAGAGGAAATTGAGAAATTCGACATAGAAAAGATGGAAGTTTGGCCCAATAAACAGGAGCGTGATTATTTAATAAAAATCACTCTGCCCGAGTTTTGCTGCCATTGCCCGCGCTCGGGCTATCCGGACTTTGCGACGATCTATTTGGAATATATCCCTAACAAGCTCGTAGTCGAACTTAAAGCGATTAAACTTTATATAAATTCATTCATGAACCGCTACATCAGCCATGAGGATAGTATAAATGAAATTTACGGCGCGCTTCAAAGCAAGCTGAAGCCTAAATTTATGAAAATCACGGGCGATTTTAATCCGCGCGGCAACGTCCACACGGTAATCGAAATAAACTCGGATCAAATTTACCGATGATAAGCTCAAATTTAGTCGAACAAATTTTTAAATCCGCAAGCATTAGCCGCTGGAACGATTACCCAAAGATGGTGAGCTTAGTCGAGCTCGACAAGCAGGCACATAAATTTATCATCGCTTATTTTATCGCTAGCTTTGAGCGCGATGTAGATATCAACTATGTGATAGAAGCCGGGATTTTCGAGTTTTTAGCGCGCATCGTCGTGACCGACATCCGTCCGGACGTCTTTCATCAGATCCAAAAAACCAAGAAAAAAAAGATCAACGAATGGGTTTTAAGCGTCCTGGAAAGCGATCTTTTGCCTATTCAAAACGGCGAGTTTTTAGAGCGATTTAAAAAATATCTAAATTCCAAGGATCATAAGAAAGAAGCGGTGATCTTAAAGGCGGCTAGTTACCTCTCTACGCGGTGGGAATTTAACATCGTCTATCAAACTAGCCAGTTTTTAAACGATATCGAGGAGCTAAAAGCCAAGGTTGAGGAGGAGCTTGAGGATTATTACGAGCTTATCGGCGTGCGAAAGATTGTGATGAATAAAAAACTCGCTCGCATAGTCGATCTTAGCGGCAGACTTCGTTTTCAAAAGCGCTGGGCACAGACGCCGCGCATCCCTGAGACATCGGTGCTTGGGCACATGCTGGTAGTTGCGATTTTAAGTTACTTTTTCTCGCTTGAAGTTGGTGCGTGCCGCTCGCGCACGGCATATAATTTTTTCTGTGCTCTATTTCACGATTTGCCCGAAAGCCTCACTCGCGACATCATTAGCCCCGTAAAATACGGCGTTAAGGGCCTTAGCGACATCATTAGCGAATATGAGATGCGGCTAATAGACGATAAAATTTTACCATTCGTGCCGGAACATATGAGAGATGATTTTAGCTATATTTTGGGTATCCGCAAAGAGAGCGGTAAATTTATAAAAGACGAGTTCGAAAACCGCACCTTCGAGCTAGGCAAGGAGCCTAAATTTGCAGAAGGCAGCCTAAAGATGTTTAATGAAGACAAATTTCGCGCAATCGACGGCAAGGCGCTTAAGTATTGCGACAAACTAGCGGCGTTTTTTGAGGCGGGGATTTCGATCAGTTACGGCGTGAAAAGCAAGGAGCTGCTTAGCGGGTATAATTCGATGCTGGAATTTTTCAAATCAAAGCCGAAAATTGAAGGCGTCGATTTTTATAGTGTTTGCGATGATTTCAAAGAGCATTTCGGACTTAATAGGATCGATTTATAAAACCCCTTCCCAGATGGCTGCGGCACATGCGAGATCTAAGTGCTCTGCTGTATTCCTACCCTGAAGCGGTGCCTAAAAAAAGCATTGCACAGGTCTAAGAAAGGGCAAACGGGATTATATGGAAATGTTTCTTAAAGTAAGATTATAAATGAATTTCAAAAATCATCTTTTATCCGTATTTCGCGAGGTTTTTATCCCTCATCATCGCTCTATTGAGTTCAGAGCCAAAATTTTTGCCGCGATGCTGCTTGCCAAAAAGAAGCAGACCGACGAGGATTACGACGTGATCAAAGATATAGCGGGCGAAATTTATCCGGTCGACGAGCAGCGCATCGGCGTGCTTGTTTCCATCGTAAAAGAGTATATCTTAAAGGCGAAAACCTATAAAAGTTTAAATTTAGACTCGCTTCTAAAAGAGATCGACAGAGATATCAAAAATAACAAAAAATATATCAAAAAGATTGATTTTTCACATCTACGCCGTTTGATTGGAGATGATGACGAGGATGCGCTAATCCAACAGCGCGTGTATGAGTTTTTTGTCTGCGAAGTCAAAGAATACTCGTAAATTTTTATCTTAAGAATTTTTTTAGTATAATCATCAGTTTTTGAAATTATAAACGGAGAAGAATTTGGAAAATATCAGAAATATCGCGGTCATCGCGCACGTCGATCACGGAAAGACCACTATCGTAGACGAGCTTTTAAAACAATCCGGCACTTTTGGTAATCACCAAGAAGTCGGCGAGCGCGTGATGGACAGCAACGACATAGAGCGCGAGCGCGGCATTACGATACTATCTAAAAATACCGCTATCCATTACGGCGGCGTTAAAATCAACATCATCGACACTCCGGGCCACGCCGATTTCGGCGGCGAGGTCGAGCGCGTGCTAAAGATGGTCGACGGCGTGCTTTTGCTTGTCGACGCGCAAGAAGGCGTCATGCCGCAGACAAAATTTGTCGTAAAAAAGGCACTATCTTTAGGGCTCAGACCTATCGTAGTCGTAAACAAAATCGACAAGCCCGCAGCCGATCCGGACCGCGTGGTAAATGAAATTTTCGATCTTTTCGTAGCGCTTGACGCAAACGACGAACAGCTTGAGTTCCCCGTCATCTACGCCGCGGCCAAAAACGGCTACGCAAAATACGATCTAAACGACGAAAGCACCGATATGAAGCCGCTTTTTGAGACGATCATCTCTCATGTTCCGACCCCTAGCGGTAGCGATGACAATCCTTTGCAGCTGCAGGTTTTCACGCTCGATTACGACAACTACGTAGGCAAGATCGGCATCGCTAGGATTTTCAACGGCACGATAAACAAAAACCAAAGCGTTATGTTAGCTAAAGCCGACGGCACGCACATCAACGGTAGAATTTCAAAGCTCATCGGCTTTAGCGGGCTTGAGCGCACCGACATCGACGCGGCGGGCACCGGCGATATCGTGGCGATTGCGGGCTTTGACGCGCTTGACGTAGGCGATAGCATCGTAGATCCCAATAATCCGATTCCGCTTGATGCGCTGCATATCGAAGAGCCGACCCTTAGCGTAATTTTCAGCGTAAATGACGGACCGCTAGCCGGCACGGAGGGTAAATTCGTAACCTCAAATAAGATCGACGAACGCTTGGAAGCGGAGATGAAAACCAACATCGCGATGCGCTATGAAAACGCGGGCGAGGGTAAATTTAAAGTAAGCGGTCGCGGCGAGCTGCAGATCACGATTTTGGCTGAAAATATGCGCCGCGAGGGTTTTGAGTTCTGCCTCGGGCGCCCGGAAGTCATCATCAAAGAGATCGACGGCATCAAATGTGAGCCCTTCGAGCACTTAGTTATCGACGCGCCCGATGATTGCACCGGCACCGTCATCGAAAAGCTCGGTCGTAAAAAGGCCGAGATGAAGGTGATGAACCCTACCGGCGATGGGCAGACGCGTATGGAGTTTGAGATCCCGGCGCGCGGTCTTATCGGCTTTCGCTCGCAGTTTTTGACCGATACTCGCGGCGAAGGGGTGATGAATCATAGCTTTTTGGAATTCCGCCCTTTCATCGGCGCGGTCGAGAAGCGACAAAACGGCGCGCTCGTAAGTATGGAAAACGGAGTGGCGCTAGGATACAGCCTGTGGAACCTGCAAGATCGCGGCGTGCTTTTTATCGCTCCGCAGGCAAAGGTCTATCTAGGTATGATCATCGGCGAGCACAGCCGCCCGAACGATCTGGACGTCAATCCGATCAAGGGTAAAAATTTAACCAATGTCCGCGCGAGCGGTAGCGACGATGCGATCAAGCTCGTGCCGCCGCGTGCGCTAAATTTAGAGCGCGCACTGGAGTGGATCGAAGAGGACGAGCTTGTGGAGGTTACGCCCGTAAATATCCGCGTGCGCAAGCGATACTTAGATCCTACGACGCGCAGACGAATGGCGAAAAAATAGAATTTCAAAATGAAATTTTAAAATTTGGCGTGAAATTTAGCTTTTAAATTTCACGCCTTTTTTATAGACAAATTTTAAAATTTGAGCTGCTAAAATTTTGCTAGGAGAAACAATGAATCTTGTTTTATTCGACTTTGACGGCACGATCACGCGTGATGATTCGCTACTTGAGTTCGTCGCCTACGTAGTCGGATTTAAGAAATTCTTTCGCGGGATTTTGGTGCTATCGCCCATTTTAGCGGCGTATAAGCTAGGTCTTGCGAGCAATAATTTTACGCGCGGAAAGCTTCTAGGCTACTTTTTTGCGGGCATGAGCGCCGATAAATTCGATAAAATTTGCAAAAAATACTCCACCACTCACATCGAAGATATCCTAAAACAAAGCGCGATGGACAAGATCGCAAGCTACAAAGCCGCGGGCGATAGGGTCGTCATTGTCACCGCCTCGCTAGAAGACTGGCTGCGTCCGTGGTGCGATGCGCAGGGCTTAGAGCTTTTAGGCACCAAAATACGGCGCAAAGGCGGCATCATCACGGGCGAGATCGAGGGGCAGAACTGCTACGGTGCGCAAAAGGTCGCTCGCGTGCGCGCAGCATACGACGTGCAGGCTTTCGATCGCGTTATCGCTTACGGCGACAGCAGGGGCGATCGCGAGATGTTAGAATTCGCCGACGAGGCGCACTACAAGGCGTTTGAGTAAATTTCTGCGACCATAAAGCTTAAACGATAGTATCTGCGACGACTGCGCTTTTGCCGTGAGTCAGAATTTAGCTCACGCAGAATTTTATCCTTTTAAATTTATCGCGCTTATCTGTGGAATTCTACACTGCACGATAAATTTATATTTTATCGCAGCGCAAAAGCCCTCAACTACGAAATTCTGTTGCAGCATGGGATTTTAAAATTCGCAGTGCGGGTAGAATTCTAAAATTCCGTCGTGTATAAAATTCTGTTCGTAGCGTAGAATTTTGCTTTGAATGGAATAGATATTCTAAAACCGAGCGAGCGTGAGATAAAATTTTAAATTTTGAAATTTTGCGGAATTTCTCGCTTACTAAAATTCCAAAATTTGCAGATCGCGGAATTCTACTCGCCGTGTGCGAAGCGGAATTTCAAAATTTCAAAATTCCGCGCCTTAGAATTCTAAGATCTAAAGCATATTATAAATTCCGTCTAGCAGGAAGTATTTTTTATCCGCAGTGCCGCGGTAAAACGGCTCGAAAGTGTCCTCATAAGCCTTTTTGAAAAAGCCCTCTTTGCTTAGCTTGATTAGATCGGCATTGATGAAATCAAGCAAGCTTTGATTGCCTTTTTGCACGCCGACGCCTAAGAATTCCGCCGCGCCTAGGTTTTTAAACGGCACTTCAAGCGTATCGTCCACGACGGCATAGGCTAGGACGATGATGTTGTCATTGGCGTAACCGTCGGCTCTGCCGTCCTTCATCATCGCGTAGCACTCGGAGGTATTTTTGCAGTAAACTAAATTGCTAAATTTCTCTTTGCGCAAATAGCGCTCGGTCATCGAGCCGTTGGGGTTTTTTTCGATTGAAATTCTCATATCGCGAACCTGCGCAAAGTCCTTCACTTGATCCTCTTTACGCGTTACGATGCCAAAATTTACCGATAGATACGGAAGTGAGAAATCCACCTGCTTCTTACGCTCTTGCGTAATCATAAAGGTGCCGATAACCATATCGACCTTATTATTTTTCAAAAACGGGATTCTATCGCCTGCGGTTACGGCTACGAACTGCACTTCGCCTTTTTTATCGCCGAAAATGTCTTTGGCGATTGAGCTAGCAAGCTCGATTTCAAAGCCCTCAAACTTGCCGTTATTAGACTCGCTTAGCGGCGGACGACCTTCGCGCACGCCTACTCTGATAACCCCTGCCTGCCTGATTTCATCTAGTGTATTTGCAAAAATGCTAGTGCAAAATAAGGCTAAAATAAAAAGTAATCTCATAAAAAGCCCCCTACTTTTTAGTTTTGAAATAATTATAGCACTATATATTTTAGAGAAAATAAATGCAAGCGGTTTAAAATTCAATCACTGCGCGTATGCAAGTTTGAAATTTAGGGGCAAAGCGGGGATTTAAAATTTCGCAAATTCTAAATTTTAAATCCCAAGATTTATTCGTTATGCAAACTGCCTTCGATAAATTTTATATTTTAATTTCTAGCTCGCTTTTATAGCAAGTCATAAATTCCATCTAAAAGGAAGTATTTTTTATCCGCCGTACCGCGGTAAAAAGGCTCAAAGGTATCCTGATAAGCCTTTTTGAAAAAACCCTCTTTGCTTAGTTTTACAAGCTCTGCGTTGATAAAATCAAGTAGCTCCTTATTTCCTTTTTGCACGCCAATACCGATGAAATCAGGTTTACCGAAGTTTTGAAACGGCACTTCGAGCGTATCGTCCACGACGGCGTAGGCTAGCACCGTGATATTAAGGTTTATGTATCCGTCAGCCTTACCGTCTCGGATCATCGCGTAGCATTCGCTTGTGCTTTTGCAGTAGCTTACGTTACTAAATTTCTCTTTTTTGAGGTAATTATCTACGGTCGTGCCCTCTTCGGTTATGAGCCTTATATCGCGCAAACGCGATATATCTTTGATGGCGTCTGCTTTGCGAGTTAGTACGCCGAGATTGGTCGAAAAATACGGCATCGAGAAGTCTACATGATTTTTGCGCGCCGAATCGATGACGAAGGTAACTGCGACCATATCGACTTTATTATTGACTAGATACGAGACGCGATCGGCGGCGCTTAGAGAGACAAACTGCACTTCGCCTTGTTTAGCGCCGAAAATCGCCTTTGCGATCGCATTGGCAAGCTCGATCTCAAAGCCTTCAAATTTACCGCCGCTAATCTCGCTAAAAGGCGGTCTACCATCTCTGACGCCTACTCTGATGACGCCGCTATTTCTGATCTCTTGCAGCGTGTTTGCAAAAAGCCCCGCACAAAGCAAGATCAAAGTAAAAAGTAGTTTCATTTGCCGCTCCTTTGTTTAGGTTATTTACGGCTAATTCTAGCGAAATTAAGATCAAAAGGCGCTTTTTTAGGCTAAATTTATTTGTCATTTGCTTTTTATGAAATTTCAAGGCGCCATTAAATTTAGCCTTAGATTTGATATAATCGCGCAAAATTTAAGCGAGGGCGATATGAAAAATTTTATCTTTTTGTGGCTTTTACTTGCGGGCTGCGCTTTGAGCGCTGCTAAGGATGACCCGAGAGTTTCTGCTTCACAGCAAGCAGAGTCAAATTTATCACAACCAAATTTTGAAATTTTTTACGATGAAAATGCTAGCGATGCGCAGATAGATGCGGGCTTGGACGCACTTTTAGCCTTCGCGGCGCAAAACAGGGGCAGGATCGACGAGGATTTCGGGGAGTTTGGCGAGCGGATTTTTACGCCATTTATTGCAAATATGAAACTAATGCGAAGTGGAAAGCTTGATTTTACACGAATTACTCGAATACTTGCGTTTAAGCCTGATTTGAACTACAATGAAGGATATATTGGCTCGCCGTTGCAAACTGCGATTTCTTACGGCTGTCCGCTTGATTTTGGTGCGGGTATTGATGCGCCAAGCAGCGCTGATTTGGGTGCAGACGAAAAGAATTTGATAACTCCAAGCGAAAAGTTAGGACGTCGCACAATTTTAAAAAATGCGGATGTGCTGCGATTAGTGCGATTTTTGGTAGAGCACGGCGCAAATATACATGCACGCGGATCGTTACATCTAGCCACATCGTGCGGAGATTTTGAGACGTTTTCATTGCTTCTTGAGCTGGGCGCTACAGATATTAGCGGAGTGGTAAGCTCGGTTGCAGGCGGAGAGCTGCTATTTTTACGAGATGCAGGTTTTATCGTTTCGGCATATAAAAATCCGCCTGATCCACGCGCTCGTGAGTTCATAAATAGCGCGAGATTTAAAAAATTCCGCGACGGAAGGCTACGCTATGTAGAGGAAATTTTAAAATTTCAAAGCTTGCGCGAGCTACCGCAAAATGAGTTAACGGGCTTGATTAAGCTAGCCGCAGTACTGGATGATACAGACACGGCGGAGTTTTTGCTCGCTCACGGCCTTTGCAAGCAGAAGGGGCTTTGCGAGTTTCTAAAAGCGCAGGCAAAAACTTACGACGCCGCAAAAATTTCTAAAATTTTAAGCCGTCAAAAGGGCTAAATTTTAAAATTTATACGGCTATGGCATGGCAAAGCAGATAAAATCGCTATTATAATTGTGCTAGTCGCAGCCGCCCTACTTTGTTATTTAGAGCGAGCGAAAAAGTAAAATTTGTTCCGCCTAACCTGCCCTCCTCCGCTTATCAAACGGCTCGCTATTAAGTTCATTCGAGATAAATTTTAATGTATTTGCCAGACAGCGCGGCTGCGAAGGTAAATTTTAAAATTTAATCAATATAAAGGATAAATTTAAGTGCCATTGTTATATAATTTATCTTATTTTTAAAAAGGAGTTTGAGATGACTTTTATAGAGTCTGTTCGCACTTGTCTCAAAGAGAATTATTGCAACTTTGAGGGGCGTGCACCACGTTCAGAGTACTGGTGGTTTGCATTATTTGCGGCACTTTTAGGAATTATAACGTTAGTATTGGATGGCTTTTTAGGCACCTATGCCGTTACGAGTTCCGGTAGAATGATCGGTTTCATTAACTCAATCTTTTTATTGGCAATACTTTTACCTTCTATTGCCGTAGCGGTAAGGCGTCTGCACGATACCGATAGAAGCGGCTGGTTTTATCTGTTAATTTTTGTCCCGATAATAGGCTCGATAGTATTGATCGTATTTTTTATCCAGCAAGGCACTAACGGAGGCAACCGCTTTGGAGACGATCCGTTGCGACCCGCAAGCAGAGGCTCGATTTTTTAAACGTAGCTTTGTAGCACACATAAGCTTTGCAAATAAGCTAAATTTAGGGCTAATCCCATTTTGGTTTTAGCCCTTTGTCTTATGAGGCGGTTTCGCTTAAAATAATCCTTTTCGTCTAAATTTAGATCCCCTGCGCAGATTCAGACTATAAAATTTTAATCCTATTGCCCTTTAATTTCACGATCTTTTTGTCGTTTACGAGCTTCGTAATCGCCTGAGAGACGTTTTGGCGAGGCGCTCCAAGTAGGCTTGCCAGCGTCATTATATTAAAGGGAAGCTCCACGATCTTATCTGCGTTTGCGATGCGATTTAAGAAATTTAAAATCCGCGTCTGGATTTTCGCAAAGACGATCTCTTTAATTAAAATCCGTTGCGAGTAGATATTTTTGATAAGCGCGTTTATGATCGAGCTTGCAAACTCATCTCCAAGCAGCTCGAAAAGCTCCGAGATATTGATCTGTAGCGTCTCGCAGTCGCTTAAAATTTCAAGGCTCGTGTTTTTATCCAAGCAGACGTAGGCGCCGCTTCTTACGAAGCTAAAGATAAATTCCTTACCGTTTTCGTAGCAATTTAGCTTCGCCCTGCCACGTAGCAGAATGATAAATTTAAACTTCTGAGCGTAGATCACGTCGCCGCGAGCGTAGCTTTCGCGCCTAAATTTAGCAATCCGCTCCCTACTTAAAAAGTCGAATTTCTCGCTGTAATCGTTATTTAGTCTATCTATCATAGCAGCTCTTTGCATAAAATTTCACGTAAATTTTACATAAAAAGGATAAATTCGTCGCAATCGCGACAAATTTAAATTTATCTTTGATTTATAATTCGCGTTAAAGACAACCTAGAAAGGATACTTTATGAGGAAAATTTTTATCTCATTTATCTGTGCGTGTTCGCTTTTCAGCGGAGAGGTAATCTCTAAAACCGCTACGATCTCGCAAGACGGCAAAGCAATCGGCGAGGCTGAAATTTTAACGCCGATCGAGGTGATATCCAGCGATGGCGGCGTTACCAAGATTAAAATTAAAGGCGTCGTGAGCGAAAACTATCAGCTTCAGATCCAAAAAAATATGAAAGAAGCTGAAATTTACGCGATTTTTACGAACGAAGCCGAAGCAAATTTTAAAAAGGGCAAAAAGCTCGAGGACGATTACGGCGAGATCTGGTATGAGGCGGAGGGGATTTACGAGATCAGTTCGGATGCCGTAGCTAAGGACGCTAAGGCGCTTTATGCGGAGGCAAAGACGAACTACGAGCAGATCTGCTCGGCGTGTCACCGCTTGCATGAGCCAAAGAGCTTCACGGCAAATCAGTGGCCTGCAAATTTACAAGAGATGATCAATGCAAACTACGTAGCGCTCGAGGGCGACGAGCTAAATTTGATCATAAAATATCTACAACACAACGCAAAAAAACCTGAATGATAAAGGAGATCAGATGAAAAGGCGAGACTTTTTAAAGGCAGGGATTTTAGGCGCAAGCGCGGCAAGCGCTAGCAGGATCGAGGGGGTCACGCAGACGATTTTTGATAACAAAAAGGTATTCGGCGCAAATAGATTTGGCCCCTTTTGGCTAAATTTAAACTCGTCGCAGATCGTTTCGGTAAGCGAATTTGAGGGCGATAAATTTCCAAACACGATGAATTACAGCTTGCCCGATTCCGTGCAGAACGAAAACCGCGTGCTCTATCCGATGGTGCGCAAAAGCTATCTAAAGGCTAAAGGCGCGGCAAAGAGCGAACTGCGCGGCAAAGAGGAGTTCGTGCGGGTTAGCTGGGACACGGCCCTTGATCTAGCGGCGAAGGCTTTGAAAGAAAATTTCGACAAATACGGCGCCGAGGCGATCTACGGCGAGTGCTACTGGTGGGGCGGCAGCGGTAAGATCGGCTGGGGACGCACCGTAGCGCATCGAATGCTTAAAATTTTAGGCGGCTACGTAGAGGAAAGCGGCGATTACTCCACCGGCGCGGGGCTCGTCATCATGCCTCACGTGCTGGGCTCAAGCGCCGTTTACGACGCGCCTACTACGTGGAAAGCGATCGTCAAAAACGCTAAAAACGTCGTATTTTGGGCGACTGATCCTGCGGTAACCAATCAAATTTCATCCATTCCGCCTACGCACGACGGCTACATCGGCATGCAAGAGCTTAAAAAATCTGGCATCAAAACCTACAGCGTAAACGTGATGAGAAACGACACCGCGCGCTACTTCGGCAGCGAAGATATCATCGTGCGCCCAAATACCGACACCGCGCTCATCATCGGCATGTGCCATTATCTGTTTACGAACAACCTCTACGACGAGGAATTTATCAAAAAATACACCGTCGGATTTAATAAATTTAAAGCGTATTTTCTAGGCGAGAGCGATAAAATCGTGAAGGACGCAGCTTGGGCGAGCAAAATTTGCGGGCTTAGCGAGGAGACTATTGCGAAATTTGCTACGGCGCTTGCAAAGGAGCCGAGCACGATTTTAATCGGTCGCGGTTTGCAACGCGCCGATCACGGCGAGCAGCCTTTCTGGGCGCTCGTGGCGCTTAATGCGATGCTAGGACATATCGGCAAGGAGGGGCTCGGCTTTGAATTTAGCCTAGGCTACGGCTCTGCGGGCGCTACGAATAAGGTGGCTCCTATTTTAAAGGGACTTAGCACGCGCATAGATGAGAAATACGAAAACACGGGCTCTGCGCCTTGGAAAAGCGCGAAAAATATCACCATCCCGTCCTCTCGCAGTATCGAGGCGCTGGAGCATCCGGGCAAGCAGATCGATTACGACGGCACTAAAATCAAGCTGCCGCATATGAGAGTCGCGTATATGGCGTGCGGATCGATGTTCACGCGCCATCAAGACGTGAATAATATTGTGAGGCAGTGGCGTAAATTTGACACCGTCATCACCGCCGAGCCTTACTGGACGAGCACGGCGAAGCTTAGCGACATCGTGCTTCCCGTCGCGATCGAGGTCGAACGCAACGACATCAACCAAACGGGCGCTACGGGCGAATATATAGTCGCTTACAGGCCTGCAATCGAGCCGATGGGCGAGAGTAAGAGCGACTTTTGGATCTGCGAGCAGATCTGCAAGCGTTGGGGATACGGCGAGGTCTTTAGCGAGGGCAAGGACGAGCTAGGATGGATGAAGGAATTCTACGCCGATGCCGTAGAGCAAGCCAAAGGTCTGAATATAACGATGCCTAGCTTTGAGGAATTTTACGACAAGGGCTTCGTGCGCTTTGAAAAGGACGACGAGAGCAGCGCGCTATATACGCGCCTTGCGGCATTCCGCGAAAATCCCGCCAAAAACCGCTTAGGCACCCCGTCCGGCAAGATCGAGCTTTACTCACCAACGATCGCTAAGATGGGCTATGCCGACTGCCCGCCGATGCCTACTTGGATCGAGCCTAAGGAGTGGCTAGGCGATGCGAAAAAGACGGCGAAGTATCCGATCCACATCGTAAGTCCGCACTCTCGCTACCGCCTGCACAGCCAGCTAAACAACTCGATCATCAGAAATTTTGCCGAGGTTAGCGGCAGAGAGCCGGTGCTGATAAACCCAAAAGACGCCGAAGCTCGCGGGCTTGCGAACGGCGACATCGTGCGCGTTTTTAACAATCGCGGCGAAATTTTAGCGGGCGTGCTCGTTACCGACATCGTGCCCGAGCGCGTCGCAGCGATCTGCGAGGGCGCGTGGTACGATCCCGAGGTTTGGGGCGAGAAGAGCCTCTGCCAGCACGGCTGCGTAAACGTGCTAACCTTTGATAAAGGCACGTCAAGTCTCGCGCAAAGCAACTCGGCTCACACCGTGCTAGCGCAGATTGAGAAATTTAAGGGAGAGATTAAGCCGATACAGGCGTTTAGTAAACCTAAAATCTTACAATCTTTGTAGCGCGTTGTCTCGTGAGTGCTTTTTGCGGAGCTAGTAAAATTTCGGCTCGATGAACTATACGTTCTATCTACGCCGAAATTTTACGTCGCAACCACAAAAATCATCTCAAAATACTTCCGCTTGTCTTTTTGGCGGCGCATCGTCTCGCGAGCGTCTTTAAATGAGTTTGAAAATTTTGGACTGCGGCAGACTACTTGTCTAGCCTTAACTTAAAATTTCTGCACAACTCTCAAAATCATCTCGCGATACTTCCGCTTGTCTTTTCGCGCTCAAATTTGCAATTTGTTGAATTTGGGCGTAAATTTTGCGCGAACTAAAAACTCTGCTAGAATTCGCTCAAATTTAACCCAAAGGCCGCGCCGTGCAAATCTCAAGTTTGATCCGAAATTTTATCCGCAAACGCATCGTTTCAGAGTCTGTTTTGCTACCTTTTTTCTATCCTGATGAGGGCGAGTTTGAGAGCTTTCAGGAGGGATATAGGCTCGCTAGCCGCAAAACTGGCGAGGAGCTAGCAGACGACGCACCGGGCCAGTGGCGCAAGAGCTGGCGGGTCATCGCGCGTAACGGCATGGACGATCCGTTTTTCGTCGATTTTGCCCTCGGGGACGCCTCGCCCGTGTATTTTGCCTATCACGGCGCCGGCTCTTGGGAGCCGATTAAAGTCGCGGACGACATCGTTAAATTTGAAGAAATTTTAACCGCACTTGCCGCACTTGAGGCGCCTTGCTCGCTTGAAGCGATCGCGCCGTTTGCGGATTTAAACAACGAATTTTACCGCGAACTAGCAGACGACTACGCAATGAAAGATGAAGCGCGCGAGGAGCCCGAATATAAATATTTCAGCGTTTTCATCGAGGATCTGGGCGCGGACAAGGTAAAAACGCTCGTGTTTTTAAAGAAATTTTTTGAGGACGAGAGTTTTGCAGATACGAAAGATAGGACGCGAAATTTGCCGCTTTGCCTTTTTAGCGGCATAGAGGAGTCAGCGCTAGCGCTACAAGACAAACTTGCCTCGCTCGGAGTTAAATTTCACGCGTGGGAGATCTCTTTTAGCGAATTTATCGCGCGCCGTGGCTAAGCGAGCAAATTTTAAAATTTTTAACTCTCGCTATGGCTAAATTTAAAACTTAGCAGCAGGCGATCCTATATTTCATGCTCGTTCGCTTATTATTGCTGTGCGCTAACAGCTTTGCGTACGTTGGAGCGCAAATTAAAGCGTAAAATCAAAATGTAAAATTGAAGTAGAATTTTAAGTGCCCTACTTCGTTTTTTACTTGCAGTAGGGCAAATTTGCTTAAAGTAGTGAACTAAAGCGAGGCAAAAATTATCCAAACCTTGGATCTATTATCTTGCTCAGTTAGAGCAGCTGTTGCGAGCGACGAGCTCTGCAAAATCTAGGGCTGCGTCGTAGTCGGGCTCAGAGGCTATGTCGCTTACGAGCTCTTTATAAACCACAACGCCTGCGGTATCTATGACGAAGATTGCTCTGGCACTGAGACCTGCTAATGCGCCGCTGGCGATGAGAGTGCCGTAGCGGCGGCAAAATTCCTTATCGCGGAAATCGCTTGCAACGCGTAGATTTTTGATCCCCTCAGTCGTGCAAAACCTCCCCATCGCAAACGGTAAATCCATCGAAACGACGATTACTTCAGTGTTAGGAAGCGATGCGGCGCGCTCGTTGAACTTACGTGCCTCCGTCGCGCAGACGGGCGTATCTAGCGACGGCACGGCGACGATGATTTGCACGTGCTTGCCGCTAGCGATCTCGATTTCGCTTAGATCTTGAGCTACTAAACGCACTTGTGGCGCGCGATCGCCTAGATTTATCTCTTGCCCGCTTAGCTCTACGGGCTTTCCTTGAAATGTTACTGTTGGCATTTTTGTCCTTTGTTTTGAATTTGTAGCGGCGAATATACAAAAATTCCTTAAATTTCAGGTAAAATTGCTTTAAAAATCAAGGAGAGCAGATGGGCGAAGATATTTGGGGCAGCAGCAATCCTGCGTCGCTAGCCAGCATAAGACGTAAAAGCGGCGAAGAAAAAAAGTCCCTGGATGAGAAACCACAGGCGCAACCTGAGAATTTAGATTTAACGCAAGAAGCTCTTGCGGCGGATGATACTAGCGAGCAAAATTCCACGGCTCAGAATTCTATAGAGCAAAATTCTACTTTTACAAAACAGAATTTCACACCACAAAATTCTGCGGAGCAAAATTTATCTTTTGCAGCTCAAGGCCTAGATGAAGAAAATTCTATTTTGCGAGATTCTGCTGCGACAGGCTCTGGCGAGCAAGATTCTAACGCCAAAGGCTTGAATTCTACCGAGAATGCCGCAAACTCGCAGAATTTTACAGAGCAGAATTCCACTTGGCAAAATTTAGCTTCCTTAAATTCCGATAGAATTAACTCTACGCAAAGCTCAGCTAAGGTTTACGATCTAAATAAAGCCTACGTATTTTATATGTTCCTCGGGCCTTTCGGCGCGCATAGATTTTATCTTGGGAGTATAATCTCCGCGATTTTTCAGCTTTTAGGCGGGCTGCCATTTCTCATCTGGCTTTTTTTAGTAGTGGTTGCTGTCATATGGACGAGTATAGAAGGTAACGAGCTGTTGGCGCTTGTAAACTCATCTCGTCCGGATTTGGGCGTGCAAGCATCAGACCTAAAGGATATAGAACAGGGCTTTTTTCATTTTATGGTTATTTTCTCGGTGCCCAATGTTTTGTTTTTAATCTGGCTTGTTAGCGACTTTTTTAGGTTGCCTGATATGGTGCGAAAGCTAAATGTATCCGTAGGCGCGGGAGCAATCCTGTATGTTTATGCGGATGACGCTAAAGAGCAGAGCGAAAATCTATCTACTGCCAAAACTACCCTTTACATAGCGTTTGGGCTTGAGGCGTTAAATGCGGTAGGCAGATATATCAAGAATGTAGATAAAGTGGGCGCGTTGGAGGGTGTCGGACTTATATCGATGATATGCCTAGCTGTGGGGCTATATTTTTTAGCGCGCGCTATACGCAGCACCGATCTGCTATCAAACGCCGTGCTAGTCGGGGTTTCCTCGGCTATAAGCGCAGCAAGCACTATATTTGTAGGATTTGAATTGTTTAAACCATCAGTTTTTATGATAAGCATTTATTGCGTATGCACAGCGGTATATCTGATCTATCAGCTGCTAGTTAGTAAAGAGCTTTATGATTGTAGCGGAGAGAAAAACTATCTAAGAGCGTTTTATGTTATTGCAGCTACGGAGATAGTAACTCTAGTCTTGATAGCGCTTGACTCGCAGCTTTTCGCCTTAGTATTTGCCATAGGGTGGTTAGCTTCGGTAATTCTAAATGTTTCGGCGGTTTATGGCACTAGAGAGGTTACCGCTTCAAAAGGCGGCTACGGCCTAGTGCATCTGGCGCATCACGTAAAGCAGATGAACGGGCGGGAGTTTTAGGTATTTAAATTTAAGGGGCGATTAGTATAATCCTATATTATTTTAAAAAAGGAGTTTTAAATGACTTTTATGGAGTCTGTGCAAACTTGCGTAAAGCAAAAATACGCCGCATTTAGCGGGCGAGCATCGAGGTCGGAGTACTGGTGGTTTTTTCTATTTACCGTGCTTGGCGGGATTGTTTTGAGCTTGATAGATGGCGTTTTAGGCACTACGATAGGGTATAATCAAATAATAGCCGGCAAAATCGTCCATCAAGAAATCGGCATTATAGATGCGCTTTTTCAGCTAGCTATGCTAGTGCCAGCCATCGCCGTATCGGTCAGGCGACTACATGACACCGATAGAAGCGGCTGGTTTTTTCTGCTTATTTTAACGCCGATCGTGGGTGCTTTTTTCGGCGATATCGGGCTTTTGGTATCATTTGTGGGTTGGATAGCTGCTTGTATTTTTCGTGCAGCGCGGCGATAGCGGGTCCAATCGCTTCGGATACGATCCGCTATGATAAAGCTCTAAAACTTTGCGGAATTTAGAATTCTAAAATTCCGTGCAGATAAAATTCTTTGTATTATCACTTAAAATTCTACGCATAAGCACTTTGCAGCGCTAAATTTTTCTTCAAATAAGCTTTGGAAATCCTCTTTAATTGATTGCCATTATCTGTAACTTAGAATTTTTATATTATAATGGCTCTTAAAATTTTATTTTAGAAAGGATAAAAATGAAAGAGAGAATCGAGGCGCTGTTTGCGCAAAACCCTAAAATTTCGATCGCGCAGATCTGCAAAGAGCTCGGCGCCAAGGAGATCGACGTGCTGCTAAACTTGCCCGAGCGCTTCGGAAAGAGCGCCGGCGGCGATAAATTCGGCGAGGTCATTAGGGAGCTTGAGAGCTGGGGCGAGGTGCTTTTTGTGAAAAATACGCCGAGCTTCATCATCGAGTTTAAAACCAAGATCCCAAGCGGCAAGAGCGCGCAGGGATATTATAATTTCGGCATGGGCGCAAACGGCGATGAGGCACATGGGCTGGGCATTTTGGGAGGTCATCTAAAGACGGATGAGATCGATAAGATTATCCTCGTGACGCAGACTTTCATGGGCATGCTCTCGAAATTCGTGGGCTTTTACGACAAAGCGGGCGAAAATATCTTTAAAATTTACGTCTCGCGCGATGAGAAAGGACAGCTTCTAGCCGAGCAAGACGCGAAATTTGAGGCGCTAAAAGTCGCGATTTAGCGCTCGCACAAAACTCGTCTTGCGCGGTTTGCGTAAAATTTACTCTTGTCGGGTATTTAAGCTTGATCTCGCCTTTTGCGCGCGAGATCAAATCCGTAAAATTCTACTGCGAAATAACACTCGCGCGCCTCTATGCGCTCGCGCAAGACCCGCCTTGCTCTGCTCGCTCATCGCTTGCTTAACGGCGCGTTGAAATTCTACGGGGCGCCAACCAAGGCGCTTTAAGCTAGCCAATAAGCTTTCGGGCAAAATTTTAAATTATCGTTAATGATGAAATTCCAAACTCGCCTCGTCGCTATTTGCGTCTTAAGGGCGTTTGGAATTTCACTAGCCCGGGCTAGCGTCTGCCTTATCTGAAACGGAATTTTGCCGCCTCAAATGGATAGCCCTTTCAAATTTTCTCTCAACAATTTACTACTAAATTTTCAAAAATTTTATTTATATTGTCTTTGTACTGCTTATCGTCAAACTCTAAATTATTATTCGCAATCTTCCGCCCAGTAATATCTCCGAGCTCTATAAGATATTGCTTGAACTTTTCTAAAAATTTATCTACGTTCGCCTTTTTATCGGAGCCCCACTCATCTGAGCTAAAATGAAAATACGCGATAATTTTTTTGCTTTTAAGATAATATTTCGGCTGGTAAATTCTCGATTTCGGAAAATATCTCGATACTTCCCCGCTCAAACAAAGGCAAATATCGATCTTTTGTAGAGACTCCATTTCAAAGTTGCTAAAAACCCTTTTAATCTCTTGCCTTGCCACTCTTATAATATCCGGCATATAGATCGGCACATCATCCGCCCCGCCGATAACGGCATTTATGTTAAATTTCACACGGCACCTCGTCCTTAAATTATAAAGTGATATTATTCAAAATTTCGGCTCATTATATCATCTTCATAATATTTATTGGGTGCTGAAGCTACGGAGTTTTGAAATCGATATATTTTTTATCAAAATAGACCCGAATGAAGATTAAATTTTATAAAATCTATCATTTTAATTTCATATCTCAAAAACTTTCCGCCGCTACGCAAAGAGCGTTAAATTTTAAAATTGAAATTTTATACGTTAAGCTTAAAGCTTATAAAACTCCGATATTTAGGGCAATACAGGTCTGAATTTTTATCTTTTATTGCTATAATTCCCTCATAAATTTAAATCTTAAGATTAAAAAGTATTCTTAAGAATTTTATAAGGCGGAGGAGATCTTGAATAGATTGATCTTAAAGGTTTACGCGTGGCAAAATACCGCCACGCCGTGGTTTTGGCTCTTTGTGATAAGCGCAGGCTATCTTGCGACATCATATTTTTTCTTTCAGCGCTGCCTTTTTATGTCGCCTACGCAAATGGGCGCCCTCGTGCGTCTGGGCTTTGCCGTAGCGGGCGTAGGCGCGCTCATCGGCTTGCTGCTGCCGTTTGGCTTCATAGCAAGGCTCATTGCTTACCTGCTTGGCTTTGTAGGCACGATATACGGCTATTTACAAAGCTCCGCGCCGCACCCCGCCGCAGATACGGCAAATTGCCTCTCGTCACCTGCATTTCCTTTTGCGGCGCCGCTTGATAGCCTGCTGCCGGAGTTATTTCGCCCCGCAAGCTGCACGGGCACCCCGTCCTTTCCCGCGGGCACCGCGCTTAGCGATGTGCAGAGCTTTTTCGGCGGATTTTACGGCGAGGGGTTCTATCTGGTGCCGAGTATCAAATTCGCAGACGCGGCGCAGTGCGCGCAGGTAGCGTTTGCGGCATTCGCGGCTGTTTTGGCCGTGATGTTTGCGAGCTTTTTATACGGCAGATTTACGAGAAGTTTTTAAAATTTTAAGAAAGGATAAGCATGAAGTTTTTAAATTCTATTGCGGCTGCGGCGGCTCTTGCGGCTGTGATCGCAAGCTGTGCAAACGCCGAGGTTAAGGCGGGCGAGACGCTTTACGGCACGGTGCTAAAGCAGGTAAGCGTAAGCGGCGATTTGTCGCACAAGGACGGCAGGCTGCTGCCCACAAACGCCATAGAGGTCTTGGAGGTCAAGGACGGAGCGGTGAAATTTTCGCTCACAGGCTATCAAAATCCAAAGGCGCCCAACGTTATTTATTTCACGCCTAAAGCGCGCATAATCGCGGTGGCGTTTTCGAAGCAGGCTAAATTTCAAAGCGAGAGCTTGGGCGAAGAGGACGGCTTTAATAAGGTTAAGATAACCGCCTACACCGACTATGGCGCGCTAAGCGGCGACGTGGATAAAATTTTCGCGGGCGCTAAGGAGAAATTTGAGGCCTCGTGTAGCGTCTGTCACGCTCTGCACCAGCCCGCCGATTACGAAGCCAACAGATGGCCGGGCTACATCAAATCGATGCTTTCGCGCACGCCTATCAGCAAGGATGAGAGCTGGACGGTGGTGCAGTATCTGCAAAAGCACTCCAAGGACGTAAATTTAAAGGATATGAAATGAAAAGACGAAATTTTTTAAAGCTCGGCGCGGCGGTCTCGGCGCTTCCGCTCATTCCAAGCTCGATGCTCGCGGCGGATAAACTCACCGCGCTTAAGAAAAACGGCGAAATTTTAACCGCGGCGCGGTGGGGAATTTTAAAAGCGAGCGTTAAAAACGGCAAGATCGTAAAATCCGCGCCGTGGAAGATCACCTCTAAAATTCCAAATACTCTTCAAAATACGATGGCGGATCTTGTTTACAACGCGCGCATCAAAGCGCCGATGGTGCGAAAATCTTACCTCGCCGATCCCGATAATCCAAAGCCCGAGCTTCGAGGGCTTGACGAATGGGTCGAATTAAAATATGAAGACGCGATCAAGCTCGTCGCACGCGAGCTTAAAAAGACACGCGAGCAAAAGGGCGCAGACTCGGTGTTTGCCGGCAGCTATGGCTGGCAAAGTACGGGCAACGTGCATGTCTCAAGGACGCTGCTTCATAGATTTATGAACTTAAGCGGCGGCTTTACGGGCGTCACGGGCGATTACTCTACGGGCGCGGCCCAGGTCATCATGCCGCACGTAACGGGCTCAAATCAGGTCTATGAGCAGCAAACCTCGTGGCCCGTGGTGCTTGAAAACTCCAAAGTAGTGGTCTTTTGGGGGCTCAATCCGATCTCTACGCTTCGCGTGGCGTGGACGAGCTCGGACGAGCAGGGATTTAAGTATTTCGAGCAGCTAAAAAACAGCGACAAAGAGATCATCATCATCGATCCGATCAAAACCGTAAGCGGCAAGTATTTCGAGGGTAAAGCGCGATGGATCGCCCCTCGCCCTAACACCGACGTAGCGATGATGCTAGGCATGGCGCAGCATCTCTACTCGCAGGGCAAGTACGATAAGGAATTTTTACAAAACTATACCGTGGGCTTTGAAAAATTCGTGCCGTACCTCACGGGGCAGAGCGACGGCGTGGCTAAGACGCCGGAGTGGGCTAGTGAAATTTGCGGCATTAGCGCGGATGTGATAAAAGAGCTTGCGATAAAATTTTACGAAAATCGCACGATGATAATGGCGGGTTGGGGTATCCAGCGCGCTCATCACGGCGAGCAGGCACACTGGATGATCGTAACTCTATGCGCGATGCTAGGACAGATCGGACTTGCAGGAGGGGGCTTCGGCTTTAGCTATCATTACGCTAACGGCGGCGCGCCTACCTGCGCGGGCGGCGTAATCGGCGGAATGAACGCGGCAAGCGTCGGCGTCGTTAAGGACGGCAAATTCCTAGGGCTTGCGCAGGATCAGAAGCAAGGCGGCGAAGCAGCCCAAGCATGGCTGGTAAATACGGCGAAGGTCGCCTTTCCTCTAGCTCGTATCGCGGACGCGCTACTAAATCCTGGCAAGACGATCGACGCAAATGGCGCAAAGATCACCTATCCGCAGATCGACTTCATCTACTGGGTCGGCGGAAATCCTATCGTACATCACCAAGACACCAACACCAACATCAAGGCTTGGCGCAAGCCGCGCACCATCGTAGTGAATGAAATTTACTGGACGCCGACTGCTAAGATGGCGGACATCGTGTTTCCGACCACGACTCAGTATGAGCGCAACGACATCACGATGAGCGGAGACTACTCCAATATGCATATAATCCCGATGAAGCAGGTCGTCGCCAAGCAGCACGGCGCGAAGGACGATTATCAAATTTTTACCGACCTTTGCAAGGCTTATGCAGACGGACTTGCCGAGGTTTATACGGACGGCGGCAAAACGGAGATGGATTGGATCAAAGAATTTTACGAAGGGGCAGCTAGCGCCGTGAACGCAAACACCGCTTTAGGCATTCAGATGCCGAGTTTTGAGCAGTGGTGGGAGAAAAACGAGCCGACGGAATTTTACGAAACGCCAGAGAGTGCTGCGTACGTGAGCTTTGAGGATTTTAGAAATGATCCCGTTTTGGAGGCTTTGGGAACGCCTAGCGGGCTGATTGAAATTTACTCCGATACGATTGCTGCGATGAACTACAAAGACTGCGGCGCGCATCCGATGTGGTTCGAGCCCGTTGAGTGGCTCGGGATGAAAGATAAGCCTGCGAAATTTCACCTGCTTAGCCTGCATCCGCTCGATCGCTTGCATTCGCAGCAGAGCAACACCTCAAATCGCAAGAGATACGCCGTCGCAGATCGCGAGCCGGTACTGATCAATACCGAGGACGCTAAGGAGCTCGGTATCAAGCAGGGCGATCTGGTGCGCGTGTATAACGCTCGCGGCGAAATTTTAGCAGGTGCGAACGTAAGCGACGACATAATGCGCGGCGTGGTGCAGATCTTCGAAGGCGCGTGGTACGATCCTAACGCCGAGGGGCTTTGCAAAAACGGAAATCCGAACGTGCTTACGATCGATCTTCCTACGAGCGAGCTTGCCAACGGCAATATTGCGCACACGGCGCTGGTAGATATCGAGCTTTATAAACACAAGGCGGGCGAGGATATCAAACTAACCGCGTTTATGCCGCCTAAAGGAGCGAAGTAGGGATTGGGAGCGGTTTAGGTTTTAAGACTGGCTCATTGCTGGCTTGGACTAGATACGCCAATCCTCTACAGGCTTTAGCCAAACTCGCCGTGGTTTTGCTACGGCGAGGCATATCGATTTCGACTTGCCGCGGCTTTATATAGTCGCGGCTGTGTATCGGGACCAATTTGCTTGCTACAGCCTCGAGACTTCAACGATAGGTTACGGAGCTGATTTAAATTTTATAGCCTTGCGCTTGTAGTATGACTGAGTTGATTTTGACTTATCGTAACTTTGAGCTGTGGCAGGCTGGAGATAACAGCAAGCAATATTTGCCTCGCCGCCCTACTCTCTATTTGCTCGTGAAATTCTCGCTAAATTTAAGAACTCGCCGTTTGGACTAGAATTTCAATCCAAACTAAAAAATCGCCTAAGCTTCCATTTAAAATTTTTCTTCGGAATTTGTGTATCACTAAAATCGTCGCTGTAAATTTCGTTTTTATCGGTGAAATAGCCGCTATTTTGAGCCTGCGGTATAAAGTCGGTCCGATCTTCTATTTTTACGTTTAGCGCCTTGAAATATTGCAGTAGCTCATTATACTCTTTTGCAGATATGGCATTTATTAAAAAGTAATTTCTATTGTTAAATTTAACGACAAAATTTCTTTTTAACAGCCAAAGGGGCTCCGAGCTCTTTTTGAGCTTGTAAATTTTATACGGCAGAGCAAATATTAAATATAGCATTAGATGCTTTATATAAAGAGCAAGTTTGCCTATATGAACGCCTATGCTTGAATATCTATATAACTCATACGAGCTTAAATAATGGAACCTGCCGTAAGAGTTTTCTAGTTCGCATACTACGCAGAAATGAACGCTAGATATATTTGCGGACGGATCGGGGGCTATTTTGGTTTCGGAAATTATGCTATCTTTCATATCTATATTTTCGACGTAGCGGATCAGGCTGTTTGAAAAATAAAAATAGCTCGGATTTTTAGAAAAATTTTGCTCCGCCGAAATTCTTAGCCGTATGAAAGAATATGTCACAAAAATTAAAGAAACGATACCGAAAGCGCTAAATTTCCCCGTAGTGCCGGTCGTAATCAGATCATAACTTAAAAGCAAAAAACACAATATGCAAGTAAATATATTCCAAGAAAATACATGATAGACGGTGTAATCGTTTATGATCAACGGCTCCTTATCATAGTCCCTCATAAAATCCTCGTTTTGTAAATTTTGGCGCATTTTATCGTTTGGGTGCTTACGAAGCATTTAAAATTTTATCTTAGCGGCAGTTTCGATGTGTATTTGGCGGGGCGCGAAATGACGGATAGAAATTTAAAGGCAAAAGGCGGCTTTAGCCTCGGTAATCTCGCCATTTTGCGAACCGCAAAAGCTGCATTATCGAAGCAAATTTAATCCGCAAATTTCGCTATCAAATTTACAGATTTTAAAGAAGGCTCGGCAAAATTGCTTTAAAGTAAACTCGGCAAAACCGTGCAAGGCAAGCTCTACGAAATCACTCAAGGCGAGCATGTCACGCAAAACAATCAAATTTCGTCGAAACAATCAAAATTTATCGAAACGATAAAATTTTGCCGAAACGCCCTGATCTCGCCGAATTCCGCCGAGCGAACCCTGCCGAGCCCAAAAGTCAAGCAACTAAAATTTACTCCTTCGGCGCTATCATATCCTCAGGCACCACCCACGCGTCAAATTCCTCGGCGGTCAGTATGCCCGATTTTATCGCCTCCTCGCGCAGCGTCGTGCCGTTATGATGCGCGGTTTTGGCGATCTTGGCGGCATTTGCGTAGCCGATGTGTGGATTTAGCGCGGTTACGAGCATCAGGCTTTCGTGCAGCAGTTTGTCGATTTTAGCCTCGTTTGCCGTGATTCCGCAAGCGCAGTGTTTCTCAAAGCTGTTCATCGCGTCGCTTAGCAGGCGGATGCTTTGAATGAGATTGTACGTAAGCACCGGCTTAAAGACGTTTAGCTCGAAGTTGCCCTGGCTTGCCGCGACGGAAATCGCGACATGGTTGCCCATCACCTGCACGGCGACCATCGTGACGGCTTCGCACTGCGTCGGGTTTACCTTGCCCGGCATTATCGAGCTTCCCGGCTCGTTTTCGGGGATGTTTATCTCGCCGATGCCGCATCTTGGTCCGCTTGCTAACCAGCGCACGTCGTTTGCGATCTTCATCAAATTTGCCGCCAGGCCGTTTAGCGCGCCGCTTAAAAACACCTCGGCATCGTGGCTGGTTAGGCCGTGAAATTTATTCGGATGGGATTTAAATTTAAACGCCGTGCCCGTTAGCGCGTTTAGCTCGTCGCTTACCATCTCGCTAAATTTCGGGTGCGAGTTTAGCCCCGTGCCCACCGCGGTGCCGCCGATGGCAAGCTCCTGCAAAAACGGCACGGTAGCGAGGATCTGCGCCTTGCTCGCCTTTAGCATATGCGCGTAACCGCTAAATTCCTGCCCGAGCGTGAGTGGCGTGGCGTCTTGTAGGTGAGTGCGGCCGATCTTTACGATCCCCGCAAACTCGGCGGTCTTTTTATCCAGCGTCGCTTCAAGCTTTTCGATCGCTGGCAGCAGCTTTTTTTGAAGCTCCAGCACAAAGGCTATTCGCATCGCCGTAGGATAGGTGTCGTTTGAGCTCTGGCCTTTATTTACGTGATCGTTTGGATGCACGAATTTTGCGTCTTTAACGTCCAGTGCCACCTTATCGCGAAAATTTAACCCCAAAATCTCCATTGCGCGGTTTGAAACGACCTCGTTTAAATTCATATTCGACTGCGTGCCCGAGCCCGTCTGCCACACGACTAGAGGGAAATTTCCGTCCAGTTTGCCGTTTAAAATTTCATCGCACGCCTGCGCTATCGCCTCGGTGCGAGGCTCGTCTAGGCGGCCTAGCTTACGATTAACAAGTGCGCACGCCTTTTTTAGATAGGCAAAGCCCTCTATGACCTCTTTAGGCATCGTCTCCAGCCCTACTCCGATCTCGAAATTTTCATGGCTACGCTGCGTCTGCGCACCCCAATATTTCTCATTCGGAACCTTAACCTCGCCCATCGTGTCTTTTTCGATACGAAATTCCATAACTAATCCTTTCTAAGAGAAATTTCGGAATTTTAATTTTAGACGGCGACATACTATTCGCTGCAGCTCGAAATGCTTTGCCGATTAAGTTTTACCGCTATTTTGATCGCTTCAGAGCCTGCGCCGAAATTTTTGCGCCACGCTCAAAGCGACCGGATTTACGCACGCCGCACCGAATGTGCCTCATCTCTACTCGTTTTTATTCTCGTCTCTTTCTTGCAGTTCCTGTTCGCACCTTTTGGTGACTTTTACGAGCGAGACCCTAGTGCCGTCCATTCGCAGCACTTCATAGTCGCAGTTTTCATCGCTTATTTTATCGCCGATTTCAGGTAGGCTGCCGAAGAGATTAAAGACGTAGCCGCCGATCGTGAGCTGCTCGGTCTCCTCATCGAAGTCGATGCCCATCACCTCCTCGACGTCTTCGATCTCGAAGCGCCCTCTAAACTCAAAGGTATTTTCGTCGATGCGTTTGAAATTTTGCGCATTCGCGTCGTGTTCGTCGTTGATGTCGCCGAAAATTTCTTCGATTATATCTTCCATCGTCAAAAATCCCGCCGTGCCGCCGTATTCGTCGATGACGAGCGCGGCAAACACGCGCTGTTTGTTCATCATCGGTAAAATTTTAGAGATCGGGCTGTTTTCGGGCACGATGATGAGCTTGCGCACGATCTTGTCGAAGCTTTTGCCGCCCTTTTGCTGGATGATGTCGCGGATGTGGATGAGGCCTAGGACGTTGTCCTTGCTGCCGTCAATATACGGAAAGCGCGTAAATCTAGACTGCAAGACGGTGTCGTAGTTCTCCTCGTAGCTTGCCTGCTTGTTTAGGCAAATTAGATCGCGGCGCGGCGTCATTATCTCTTTAGCGACCGTGTCGCTGAAATCGACGGCGTTTTTGATGATCTCGGTCTCCAGGCTATCGAGCACGCCGCCTTTTAGGCTCTCGCTTGCGATGATTTTGATCTCTTCGTCCGAAAGCGCGAGCTCGCTCTCTTTGGCGGGCTTTACGCCGATTATTTTAAGCGAAACGGCGGCGATGAAGTCAAACGCCTTGATGATCGGGAAAAACATAATCCAAAAAATATGAAGCGGTCTGGAGATAAAAAGCACGATCTTCTCGGTTTTAGCAATAGCGATGGATTTTGGCACCAGCTCGCCGAGCACGACGTGAAATAGCGTAACGAGCGTAAAAGATATGACGAAGGCGATCGTATGCGCCGCCGCTCCGCCGCCTATGCCGATGGATCTTAGTGGCAGCTCGATCAGTCTCGATACCGCGGGCTCACCGATCCAGCCGAGGGCTAGCGAGCTTATCGTAATGCCTAGCTGAGTGGCGCTGAGATAGGTGTCAAGGGAGTTTGAAATTTTAAAAGCGAGCTTTGCGTTTGGAATTTTATCCTTGATAAGCTCTTCGAGGCGAGACTTTCTTACTTTGACGATTGAGAATTCCGAAAGAACAAAAAAAGCATTCATAAAGATGAATACAAAAGCTAAAACTAACATTAAAACCGAACTGTCCGTGTCCAAATTTTTTATCCTTTGAAATTTAAAAATAAATATTTATGATTATATCCAAAAACGCTTTAAAATCCAAAAGGTGCGGAAAATACCTCGCGGCCCGCTCGTAGAATTTCGCGAAGTTGAAATTTTACTTCTATTATCGCACGAAATTTCATCTGCCCGCGCGAGACTTGCCGCTGCGCAAAATAGCGTTAAAATCTGCTGCCTAGCCGAATAAATTTTATTTTCATGCCTGACTGCGGCTGCAAAATTTTGTTTGCATACGACCATAGCGAAATTCTATCTGCGTCCAAAGGGGTAGAATTTTGCTCTAAATTTAATCGCGCTTAAAATCGTAAAATTTCGCGCCGTAAAATTCTGTAGCTACGGACATTTCGGCCTCCTGCGCGGCGGAATTTTGCCTAGTGCTTGCGTTTTGAAATGAAATTTTGTCTAGGCGCGATTTTGTTTATCGTGCGTTTTAACGGAATTTCGCGGCGATTTAGAATTTTGCGCCGCGGCAGACCTTTGTTGCGGCGAGATTTTATCGCGATAGAGCTTATGCGCGGCGGCGGATAATCCTAGCGCCACGCGCAAGCCCATTAAGAAATTTAAATGCGACGATAAAACCTGCTACTTAAAAAACCTTAGCGCGCAAGCTCTTGCGAAATTTTAAATCGCAAGACTATCTATTTCTTGTGGCAGCCTCGTAAAGCGGCAAGACTTTCGGCATCACCTCTTTTAGATCGGCGATGCGATCGTCATTTGAAGGGTGCGTGGACATAAATTTAAGCGGATGGCTCTCATTTAGCTTATTCATCTTCTCCCAGACGTTTATCGCCGCCCTCGGATCGTATCCTGCGCGCGCCATCAGCTCAACGCCCATCAGATCGGCTTCCGTCTCATGCGTGCGCGAAAACGGCAGCGTGAATGTGTACTGCGCCGCCATATTCAAAGCCGCTGAGCCCAGATCTCCAAGCCCTGCTGCGGAGCTTGCTACGGCGATACCGACATCTTTCATCTGTTCAGTCGAGGCTCGCTCGCGGCTGTGTTCGCGCAGTGCGTGAGACATCTCGTGCCCCAAAATAGCAGCCAGCTCGGCATCGGTAAGCTTTAGTTTTTCGATGATGCCAGTATATACGACGATACGGCCGCCAGGCATACACCAAGCATTGATCGTAGGGTCGTTGATGACGTTTACCTGCCAGTTCCATTTCAGTGCGTCTTTGCGAAATGCGCCGACTTGAGCGATTAGGCGCTTCGAGATGCCTCTAACGCGATCAGTTAGCTTTTTATCAGTATTTAGGACATGTTTGGCGTTTGCTTGGGCGGTAATCTGCTTGTAGGCAAGCGCGGCACTTTGATCCATTTCAGCTTCGCTTACGGTGATGAATTGCGAGCGGTCGATGCCTACGGCGCCGCCTTGCGTGGTGCTCGCGCAGCCGGTAAAAATCATCATCGCAGCAAAGGATATTAAAAGAGCTATTTTTTTCATCTTTTCTCCTTAAAATTTTGCGGCGATTTTAGCGAAATTTGATTAAATTTTTAGAATTTTATTTTGAATTGCTGTATTTTGCAGGCGCGATCTATTTGTAATTTGTCGTGAAATTTAAGAACACCCGTCGCCTTTAAAATAGGATTGGGCTTTGTAATTTAACGATAAAATTTAGCGGTGATTTCGCAGAATTTTATCGCGGCGTAAACGAGGCATTGCTATGTGAAAGTAGTGGATTTGTCCAAGTGCGGTGTTGTATAAACAAGGCGCCTCTGCGCCTAAATAAAGGCAGGGGGCGCGGTTTTAAATTTATGCTGCGTAGGCTACGATAAATCCGGCGGAATTTTATTTGCACTAAGCGCTCAATTTGGGCGGATAAGAGCAATTTGAAATTTACATAATCAAATCGCGCGATAAAATGGGCTTGGATATCGCTATGATTTGAGATGAGTCGCGTTAGTATTTTGTGGTGCATAAATTCTAATTGTTAGCTTAGTGGTAGCCCTTCACATCGCATCTTACGCTGCAGTGGAATCGCGTTTTATTAGAATTGAAATGATCGCAGAAATGCCAAACGCCACATACGCCTTTTTGTAGAATTTATCTCGTGGGATTTCATTTGCGCGCGTCGGGATAAAATTTCAAACTGCAAATCGTGCCATATCACTTTGAGGCGGAATTTTAATTTTATGCGTTTAGAATTTTAAAATTCGGCTACGCAAATTTGTACGATGAAATTTCAAGCTTAAAAATCCGCGCCGGCTTTGGAATTTTATATGTGCCGCGTCAGCTATAAAATTTTACACTTAGAATTTTATCACTGCGGCAAGATTTGGTTGGACCGGGGTCTCGCATCGCCGTAGGATTTTTGGCGGCACGGAATTTTGCAGCGCGCATCTAAATTTAGCTATGCAAAATTCGTAAAATTCTTTATCAGCATGGAATTTTACAGCGCCGTTAAAGCGCATAAAGAATTCTGCGCAGGCCTCGCAAACTCTAACGAAAGCTCCTTTCTTTTAGGGCGCGCGAGCTTTAAGGCATGCTAGTAAATTTTGCAGCGCAAAGCAGCGAGCGCCGAGTGTTTACCGTTAGGGATTTCGCGCCCGCGGCGCCCATTTAGTCCTTTTTGGACTTTAGCTTGGCGATCGTTTCTTTTGCGGCCTCGTAAGCCTTAGCGCTCATCTCGCGCGCCCTTTCGCTCACGTTTTTGGCGACCTCGGAGCTTTTTAGCTCGGCAAATTTTTGGCTCATCTTCTTTTCAAACTCGCTAAGCTCTTTTTTGATTGCGTCCAGTTTCTCGTCCAGATCGAGGTTTTCGATGATTTTGGCGCTTTTTTGGCTCAGCTCTTGAGTGATTTCGCGTGCCTTGGCGCTTGCCTTTTTTGCGCGCTCGCCAAGCTCGATCTCGCCAATTTTGGCGCTTAGTTGCTCGGCAAGATCGCTTGAAATTTTTCTAAATTTAGCCAAATAGCCGCCGAATTCTTCATCGGCGATCTTGGCGATCTCGCTTTTAGCGGGCTCCTCCGAGCTTGCGACTGCGTCGCTTAAAACCGCGCTAAATAGCTCGCTCATCTGCGAAATTTGAAGCCTTTCGTTCTCTAGGCTCTGTGCGTCGCTTGCTGGCGAGAAACTTAGCTCGTCGCGGTATCTTTCGGCGGCTTTGTTTATGCCGTCGTAGCAGCCTAAAATCGCGCCTCTAATCAGCGCAGAGGCTGTATTTTTACTCTCGTTTGCTACGAAAATTGCGCGATTTATGATGATTTTTGAAATTTCTTTTGTGCGGAATTTTGTAAATTCCCCGTCGCCGATAGCCGAAAATGCGATGTTTTTAGCCGTCTCATGCGCGGTGTCCTCGATGTCGGTTCCGCTTTCGAGCACGCTTATGAAGGCCAGTTCGCTTGCTTCTTTAAGTACGTCCGCAAGCGGAAGCTTGCTCGCGATCGCTCGCTGTAGCGCCGAGCCTATGCGCTCTTTTAGCTCTGTTTCGCTTGCGTTTTGCAGCGCAGTATCCAGATCATCGTAGCTGCGCAAAACAAGTGCTTTAATAGCCTTTTGCTTACAAGCGATCTTTTTGCGCAGATCGTCGTAGTCGTAGATGAGCTTGTAAAGCCCCTGCTCGTCCTCGTCGCACAGCGCCTTTTTAACGCCGTTAAGTAGGGCTTCTGCCGTCTCATCGCTAAGCGCGCCCGCGTCTTTTAACTCGGCTGCGAAGTCTAGGATTAATTGCGTGCTTTTGGCGCTTTTACTCTCGTCGTCAAGCTCACACAAAGCCTTCGTGGCTTCTTGCAAGGCGAGCTCTTGCACATATGAGGCTAGCTCGGCTTGTGAAATTTGCGCGAGATCGGCGCCGAATTTTTCTATCAGTTTTTCCTTCATATCCTCTCCTACAGTATGTATTTAAAATGAGCCTTTAAGCGCTCGAAAATTTCGTTTCGATGCAAGTCGTCTTTAACGAAAACGCTTACGTTGAAGCTCATATATTTGCCGCCGTTTGAAAAGCGCGAAAAGTCTATTTTGTAATTTTCGCCCTTTAAAATTTCATCGATCTGCTCGCGCTTTTGAGTAGTCGCGTCTAGGACTACTTTGTATTCCCAAAAGAGTGGATAGTCGATTTTCGGCTTTTCAGCTCCTAATATACACGCCACTCTTGCCCCCCTCTTTGCGTTGCAGTACGACGTCGGTGATCTGCATCGATTTATCGATCGCTTTTAGCATATCATAAATCGTCAGCAGCCCCACGCTCACGCCCGTTAGCGCCTCCATCTCGACGCCGGTTTTGCCCGTGATTTTCACCGTTACAAAAAGCTTAAACGCGCACTCGCTCGCAAGCTCCTCGATATCCGTTTTAATGGAAGTAATCGTAAGCGGATGGGTCATTGGTATTAATTCGCTCGTCTTTTTAGCGCCCATTATCGCGGCAACGACGGCGGTTTGAAGCACGGGACCTTTTTTGGCCGTGTTTTGCTTGACGGCGGCAAACGCCTCCGCGCTCATTCGTATGATGCCGCTAGCGGTGGCTACGCGCTCGCTATCGTCCTTAGCGCCGACATCCACCATGCGGGGCATATTGTTTTCGTCGATATGTGAAAGCATAAAATTTCCTTGTAGTTTTTGGCGGGATTATAGCAGAATTTCGGGCATAAAAAAAGCCCGAGCTTTTAAACTCGGGCTTCATACAAAAAGGAGGTTTTATCTTGTCGGACAAGGACGATTATACTACCTAAACAGTAAATAGAAATAAAATATATCCTTTTTAGGCGAACTCTTTCGTGTTTAATTTATAGACGTTTTTAAAATTTAATAGCATGCTATGACACGCTACGTGGGAATTTGAATGGGTAGCGAAATGAAATGGAGCAAAAAAGCGACTAAATTTAAAGCGGACGTTAAAGAGCAAAGATAAAATTTAAAGCAGAGTTCGTGGTTATTTTGGCTCAATATGGACGATCAAAAGAGTGGAGCAGAGTGCTATGTCGCGGCAGCATAAATAAAATGCTACAAAGAAGCGGCTTAAATTTAAACACCGTCTTGTTATAATTTAAGCTCGTTTTGCCTAAGTCCAAGGCATCGCGCGCGCAATGCAATATAAATTTAAATTCTTTGCGCGAGCGTTAAACGACGCAGGCGCGGATTAAAATAGCGCGCGCAAATTTAAACATCGTCGCGCAAAATCCGGCCTGCATTTTAAATTTAGCCTCGTTTAAATTTTAAACGTTTTTAGCAGACTGCCTAAATTTAACCCCTTATCTTCGCCGTTTGCGCCGCCTCCTAAAAGATCGCCCAAAAAGCTGCTTGCGTCGTTGATATCGACTTTGCCGTCGCCGTTTAGGTCGAGCTTGGCGCTTGCGATTTTGCCGATCAGCGCGCTAAAATCCACCCCTTTGCTATCGACGGCGTTTGCCCGCACGTCCTCGCCGCCGCCCAAAAGTCCGCCCAACATCGAGCCTAGCGAGCCAGACCCGCCGCTTTCGTTTTTGCTTAAAAAATTTGAGCTGATGCCCGCAATTATCGCATTTATCTGATCGTCGGGCAGATCCACGCCTAGAAATTTCTCGATAAAAGCGACAGGGCCGCTTTGGAATTCTCTTAAATTTTTATCGTCGCTTTTGAGCGCAGAGACCATATTTACAAGTCCATTTATGTCCATTTACGCCTCCTTGATCTTGGCTTTCGGGGCCTGTTTTACAATAAGTTCTATTACTTTTAGGGCGTCCGCCTTGGCCTCAAAATCCTTGCTGACGGCGATGATCTGTCCGTTGCTGGCCGTTAGGCGGAAGCGAACCTTGTCTGCTTTATCGGTGTAAAGCTCAAATTTCGGATTGTTTAGCTTTTCGCCGCCCGCGATTTGATCCTCGATCTTATTTAGTGCGGCGTTTTTTGCGACGCTTTCGATGCCGTTTTTGCAAGCGGCCTTGCTCGTGTAAACCTCCGAAGTACATAGCACGTGTCCGTCATAGAGTAGATCGAATTTGCAGCCGTCCTTGGCGTCTTTGATTAAAAACTCAGCCATTTTTCATCCTTTCGTAAAAGATATCGTTATTTTAGCTAAAATTTTAATAAATATTTTTAATAGGCGCGGAATTTTCTGCTAAAATTGCGCACAAATTTCATTTACAAAGGATCATAATGATAAAGGCTCTACGTTTTAGCTTGATTCTCGCCGCTACTTTAGGATTTGGCGCGGATGAGAGCGATGCATTATTTAAGGATATAAGGACGCGTCTGGGTTGCAATCTAGCCGCACAGGACTGCGAGACTAACGCGGGCGGGCAGAAGGCGCTCTTTAGCGTAGCGCGCCATCCGATCGAAGCGGGAGCAAATGAGCTAAAAATAAGCGGAATTTCGCGTGAGCTGAAAAATCCGAGCGTTAAAATTTCGGGCGTGAGTATGAATATGGGCAATGCGGAATTCCCGCTAAAGCGCAGCGCAGACGGCTATGAAGCGACGCTTGACGTTGCAGTATGCACGCACGCCGTAATGCGCTACAAGCTTGAAATTTACGAGGATGGCGAGCCTAGCGGGCTTTTTGTGTATTTTGATCTGCGAAAACGCGCTACAGATCGAGACCGCGGCGAAGACATCCACTTGCATCACCACGAGCATTAGACGCGCCCAGTTTGTGTGCGGGGTAAAATTTGCGCTTTTTCAGACACGACGCTTTAGGGAAACTTGCACGTTGATTGTAGAAAATTTTACAAATTTTATAAGGCGCCGCTTGCGATAAATTTTTATGTATCTTTCGAGCGACACGCGTCGTGGGCAGATACGGGTGCCTAAACGAATACGCGAATAGCCGTAGTGATCTAGGCGCGCTTCATTAGGGCGTTTACAAAAACGCCTTTATAAACGTGCGGCGATTTGCCGTGCATTCGCCGCATATGTTTCGTAACCACTACCGAGGCGCGTCAAATTTAGTCCTTCGCCGCCTTTAAATTTTAAAATTTTTAAAATTCGCTTGCGTTTCATACGCCTAATCTATGCGGAATTTTGAAATTCCTTGTATAATCCGAAGCAAATTTTAAAATCTAAGGAAAGCCATGCAGACATTGAGGCAAAAGCACTTTAGCGGCGAGCGCGCGCTGTTCGGCGCAAAGGATCTGCGGATCGAAAATTCCGTCTTCGGCGAGGGCGAGTCGCCGCTAAAACACAGCGCAAATATCATCGCGCAAAACTGTAAATTTGAGTGGAAATATCCGTTTTGGTACGCCGGAAATATCCGCGTGCAGGACTGCTTCTTTGACGAGATCGCGCGCGCAGGGATCTGGTATAGCCGCGGCGTGGTGCTAAAAGACTGCCTTTACGGCGCGCCTAAAGGGTTTCGCCGCGTAAAAGACGCCGCGCTGCAAAACGTAGAATTCCACGACGCGCAGGAGACCTTGTGGCACTGCAGCGACGTCACGCTAAAAAACGTCACCGCAAAGGGCGCGTATTTCGGGCTTGATTGCGAAAGCTTAAACATCGAAAATCTATCGCTTTTTGGGGATTACTGCTTTGACGGTTGCAAAAACGTAACGATTAAAAATTCCAAACTCCTCTCCAAGGACGCGTTTTGGAACTGCGAAAATATCCTCATCGAGGACTGCTTCATCGCGGGCGAATATTTCGGGTGGAATTCCAAAAACGTAACGCTGCGAAACTGCAAGATCGAGAGCCTGCAGGGCTTTTGCTATATGCAAAATTTACGCTTGCAAGACTGTGAGCTCGTAAATACGACGCTAGCGTTTGAATACAGCGACGTGCATGCCGAGGTAAAAGGCGCGATCGATAGCGTCAAAAATCCGAGCAGCGGGCTAATCCGCGCGGCAAGCATCGGCGAGCTGATCCTAGACGGCGCAACGGACGCGTCTAAAACTGAAATCATTACTGAATTAAGGGCGTAAGATGGGACTTTTTGATTTTATAAGTGGCAAGGAGAAATACGACTTCGACACCCTGCCGAATCGCCGCGGCACGAAGTCGCTTAAATGGGACGTAGGCGAGAATGAGCTTCCGATGTGGGTCGCGGATATGGACTTTGCCGTCGCGCCCGAGATCATAGAGGCTCTGCAAAAGCGGCTAAACGAGCGGGTTTTAGGCTATTCGCTTGTCGATGATGAGTGGCGCAGCGCGTATCAAGGCTGGTGGCTTGCGCGACACGATTATGAAATCCAAAAGGAGTGGCTGATCTATGCCGGCGGCACGCTGCCTGCGATCGATTCGATCATCCGCAAGCTCACCTCGCCCGCCGAAAACGTGCTGCTGATGAGCCCCGTTTATAACTGCTTCTACTACTGCATCAAAAACGCCGCCCGCGTGCCTGTGGAGAATGAGCTTGCCTACGCTAACGGCGATTATAGCATCGATTGGGAGGATCTACAGGCCAAGCTCGCCGATCCGCAGACGACGCTTTTTATCCTTTGCAATCCGCACAATCCGGTCGGCCGCACCTTTAGCAGGGATGACCTTGCCCGCATCGGCGAGCTGTGCGAGAAGCACGGCGTGACGGTGCTTAGCGACGAGGTGCATTGCGATCTGACCGAGCCGGGCGTGCGTTACACGCCATTTGCTGCGGCAAGTAAGACTTGCGAGAGGATCTCGGCTAGCATAATCGCGCCAACCAAGGCTTTTAACATCGCGGGGCTGCAAAGCGCGGCGGTCTTTGCCGCGGATAAACGCTTGCGTCATAAAATTTCAAAGGCGCTAAATTCCGACGACATCGCCGAGCCGAATTTTTTCGGCGTCCAAGGAGCGATCGCTGCATTTACGAAGGGTGCACCGTGGCTGGACGCGCTGCGCGAATACCTCAGCGAAAATCGCAAATTCGCGGCGGAATTTATCGCGCGTGAGCTTCCGCAAATATATGTCGTGCCGCAAGATGCGACCTATCTGATGTGGCTTGATGCGGGCGCTTACACGCAGGATAGCGCGGAGCTTGCGCGCTTCATCCGCGAAAAAACGGGGCTGTATCTCTCCTGCGGCGCGCAATACGGCAAGGGCGGCGAGAAATTTTTGCGCCTAAATATCGCGACATCCAGGGCGCTGCTAAAAGACGGGCTAGGGCGGCTGAAAGAGGCACTAAAGATCTGCCTGCACTAAGCAAGCTGCGGCACGGCAAAGGCGAAATTTAAAATTTACAGCGACTAAATTTAAAGCGGCGGATAAAATTTTAAAATTTTGCGACAGGGCGCGAGTTTTGCGCTAAATTTAGCGGCGATCAGGCGGCGGCGCGCGAGCGTTTAAATTTGGCGCGCGGCAAATAAACCGGCGCTAAATGCGCTACAAAAGGCGGATTATGGATAGAAACGGCGATCTGGAGAAGCTTTATCTACTTGAAAAACGGCGCGAAAAGCTCGCGCGCATTAGCAAGCTCGTCTCATTTTTGATAACCCTACTACTAGTCGGGCTCTATGTGTTTTTGAATACCAGAGCAGAGCCTGTCTCATTTGATACAAACTGGCTCATAGTCGCGTTTTTCATCATCTTTCCCCTCTTAAACGGGCTGCTCTACCGCCTATTTTGCGGCTTAAACTTTGGCAAAAACGGCGGCACGCAGCGCGCAAATTTTGATAAATTTAGCGGCTTTGATACGGCGCAAGATACGGACGTATTAGGGCAGGGCGCGGCTCAAGATGGGCAAATTTTAGGCGCCGATGCGAAAGAGGGGCGGGTATTAAAAGCCGAAGCGGGCGAGGGCGGTAGCTTCGAAAGCAATGATAGCCGCGCGAGCGCTACTTACGGGAGGTTCGAGCCTAAAGCCGCCGAAGGTGAGGGCGGGAGCGAAAAAGACGGCGTAACTGGATCGAAATTTAACTTTCTAGCCGATCTGCAGAGCCTGGAGGATGAGCGCGCGGCGCTGCAAAAAGCGGTGAAAAAGGCTAATCTAATCGCCGCTGTCGTAGGGACCAGTGTGGGCGCACTGGTGGCGCGCTTTTGGAACGAAGTGGCGCCCGGCGTATTTTTCGGCATCTCCGTTTATGGCGTCGTGAGCGCTCTTTTGACGGCGAGCAAAAGACGGAATTTCAGATCAAATTTCAAAAGCAGGATCGTCGCGAGCATCGCAAAAAGCTTCGGGCTTAGCTACGATGAAAGCGGTGGGCTGGGGACGGATGAGTTTTTTGAAATTTACGACTGCTACATAAACGAACAATCGAGCGAGGATATGATGAGCGGGGAGGTGCAGGGCGTGCGCGTTAGCTTTAGCGACTTTTACGCTGCCGAAAAGGTGCGCACCAAAAACGGCACTCGCACCGACGTAAAATTTCACGGAGTGCTTTTCGTCGCGGACTTTCACAAAAGGCTTAACTGCGAGGTGCGGGTGTGTCACAAAAACTCGCGAAATCTGCGCAAATACGGACAGCGAGCGAATATGGACGACGTGAAATTTGAGGAGTTTTTCGACGTCTATACGACCGATCAGGTAGGCGCTAGATACGCTTTGACGCCGCTTTTGATGCAGCGACTGACGGAGATCTATCTAAGACTAGGCTCGCAGATAAACGCGGTGCTAAGGGAGGATAAAATTTACGTGGCGATCGAGACTTGGCGCGATAATTTCGAGCCTAGAATCGACTGCTCGCTAAAGCAGGACGCCACGATAGAGCTTTACGTAGATGAGATCGGCGCGCTTGTTGATATCGTGAGCGAGCTAAATTTGAACCGCAAAATTTGGAGCGAATGAAGTGGGCGGCAGCGCGGAGTAAAATATTCAGAGGCGGCGGGCTACATACAGCCGCGACGGTGCAGATAGACAGGACAAAGCGCGCGGGATCGTAGGCCTTGGTGGCAGCGACACAGATGTGCCGTGTAGCTGAGCGTGGAAATGAATGCATTGCGCGGATCGTGCGTTTAGGCGGACATGTGATCGCTCCTTCGCGCGAGCCAATCGAAAGATGGAGCGCGCGCAGCAGCGTTCGTATAAGACTTTGCAAGCTACTTTGAGCCGATAAATTTTATAAATTCCCGCTCCGTTTAACGAGCGAGTGCTTGCGATTTATCATCGCTCATGCGACATAAATTTTTATCGCACGAGCAGTTTGCATTAGAATTCTACTATCGCTTGAAATTTATGCCGCCGTGCGCGACTTAAATTTTGCCGAGACGATCTGCGCTAGGCTGCATTTCGGCTAGGCTAAATTTACTCTCTGTCTCATTACAGCATGGCGGTAAAATTCCGCGGCAAGATAAACCGCTTAGTCCGCCAGTCCCTCTTTGCCGCATTTTGCGATGAGAGCGTCAAATTCCGCTTTGCTAAATGCGCTTACGATTATGTTTTTCGCGTCGATAAATTCGTATTTTTCTTTCGGCAAATTTTGGATGAAATTTTCATATTTCAGCGTCGCAAGAATATCGTGCTTTTCACAATGATCCTCATCGCCTCCAAAAATGGCGACGCTCCACCGCGAAACTTCCCTCCCGCCCAGAATTTGTAAATTATTGTAATCCACTCTAGGCTCAAAAGGTAGTACGGCAGCAATATCTTGCGGAAGGATATATCGCCCTATGATCTCACTATCCTCGTTTATGCCGGAAAACATCTGATCTGAAAAATATGCATTTAGGTTTTGGATATTGGTTACGAATTTGCTAAATTCGTCTGCGGGATCCGGCGCGTCCATAATGCGCGCGATAATTTTTTGATCAAATGAAACTTCGTTTCGCACGCCGTAAATCGTGCACATTACCGCTTTCTCTTCCAAATTTCGTTTTATATTTGCAAGTCCAGCGCGTATATCGGGCTCATAGTCAAAGCCCTCGATATTTTGCGCGCTAAATTTCTCACCGTCCTCGCTCACGATTTCGCCGTCCATTTTTAGGGCCAAATTTTTGAGGTATTCTAGCGCGATCCGCCAGTCTGAACGGGTGCTAGGCGTGCCGATACAGACATTATACGCGCCATCATCGTAGCATACCTCAAGACCGCGCCCGCTAAGTCCGTCCGCACCTGCAGTCAAGCAGCTAAGCTCGCTTAGCTTCGTGCTGTAAAAACCCTCAGCGTCAAATTCCTCGTCGTCTTCATCCGCGTTAAACTGCGATAAATTCGGCACCAGCCGTAGTGCCTCCTCTACGCTCATCACGGGCGCTTCGTCTCCCGAAGGCTTCTTTTTGTTTTTGACGAAAAACGTGATACTCATTTTGATCCTCTGGAATGAAATTTAGCTCAAAATGCACTTTAAGCTTGGACTAAATTTATAACTTCCCGCCCTCGATTACGACGTCGTCAGCCTTGATGTCGTCGCCGTATACCGGCGCTAGCGTCGCATCGTAGTCGGCGTGGAAAAATTTCTCGCCCGCGAGCTTTACGATTAAATCGTCAAGCCATTTGCGAAGCTCGTCGTTGCCCTTTTTGACCGCGGGCGCGATGACGTCCTGATCGCCGAGCGAGCGGATACCTACCTTAAAGCCAGGGTTTGACTTCGTCCACGCAAACAAAAGCGTATTATCATGCGCGATCGCATCGCCTCTGCCGTCCAGCATCGCACCGAAAGTCTCGGTATTTTGGTCAAATTTTAAAAGCTTGATCTCGGGGTGGTTTTTCGTAAAATACAGATCTGCGGTCGTGCCTTTGTTGATTAAAAGCGTTTTGTCCTTAAGCTGCGAAACGTCGGTGATATCGCCGTCCTTGCTCGCGACGCCGAGGGCTACCTTCATATACGGCAGCGCGAAATCTACGACCTCTTTACGCTCCGGCGTGACGGTGAAATTTGCAAGCGTGATATCGACCTTATCCGACGCCAAAAATTCCGCGCGATTGGCGGCCTCTACAAGCGCGAACTGAACCTTGCTCTCATCGCCCAAAAGCTCCTTTGCGATACGTTTTGCAAAATACACGTCATATCCCGCGTTTTTGCCCGCCTCGTCGATATAACCAAACGGCGGCTTATCGCCGAAAACCGCGATCCTTACCACGCCGCGCTTTTTAATCCCGTCGATATAACTTTGCGGCGCGGCGGAACCTTGCGCGGAATTTGAGGAGCCTTTGTCCTCGTCGTTGCAACCTGCGAAAAATAACGCACCTAAGATAAAAAGCGTGCTTAGCGTTTTTTTCATCTTTTCTCCTTTATTAAAATTTATTTTTTAAATTCGAACATATTTAAAAATTTCTTCGCGCGCTCGCTCTTTGGAGCGGTAAAGAACGCCTCCGGCTCATTAATCTCCACGATGCTTCCCTCATCCATAAAAACTATGCGATCGGCTACGGCGCGCGCAAAGCCCATCTCGTGCGTTACGATTAGCATCGTCTGCCCCTCTTTGGCGAGATTTAGCATTACGTCTAGCACCTCGCGCACGATCTCGGGATCAAGTGCCGCGGTAACCTCGTCAAAAAGCATGATCTTGGGCTTCATCACAAGGCTTCGCACGATTGCGATGCGCTGCTTCTGCCCGCCGCTAAGCTCTTTGGGGTAGGCTCGCTCTTTATTTTCTAGTCCTACGATTTTGAGCCAATGCCTGGCTAGCTCTACAGCTTGCTCGCGCGGTACGCCTTGGACTTTCGCGGGACCTAGGATTATATTATGTAGTACATTTAAGTGGTCGAAGAGCTCGTAGCTTTGAAAGACCATGCCGATCTTTTGCCTGATCCTGCGCCACTCTTTGAAATTTTGATCGATCCGCTCTCCCTCGATTATAAAATTTCCGCTTTGTACCGGCTCTAGCCCGTTTATCGTGCGAAGTAGGGTGCTTTTTCCACAGCCGCTAGGGCCTAGGATTACCACGACTTCGCCCTGCGCGACGCTAAGGCTGACGTCCTTTAGCGCGTGCAGCTCGCCGTAAAATTTATTGACTTTGTCGATTTTTAAAATTTCCATCAGCTCCACCTATTTTCTAGTTTTTTCGAAAGCGCCGAGATAGGGTAGCAGATCAAAAAATATACGAAGAATATCGCTCCGTAGATGATTAGCGGCGCGTAATTATCGCGGAAGACATTCACTTCGATGATCTGCTGTCCGACTTTCACGAGCTCGATGACGCCGATGAGTACGGCGATCGAGGTTGTTTTTATCATCCTGCTGAATAAATTTATCGTTGCGGGCACCAGGCGCCTCATCGCAAGCGGCAGGATGACGTAGAGATAAATTTGAGATCTGCTAAATGCGAGCGCTTCGGCACTTTCGAACTGATGCTTGGGTATGCTAAGCACGGCGCCGCGCACCAGATCCATCATCTCAAAAACGCCCCAGACGCTAAAGACGATGATCGAAGCCGCGATATTTGAGATGTGGATGCCAAATGCCTTACTCGCGCCGAAATATACGATGAATAGCCAAACGATGGGCGGCATGATACGCACGATCTCCAGGCAAATTTTAAGCGGGATGTATAAGACTCTGCGCCCGGAGGCCATTAAAATTCCAAGTACCAAGCCTAGCACGAGCGAAACCGCGATCGAGATGAGCGCGATTTGCAGCGTGAGCCCGAGCCCGCCAAGAAGCCTGATTAAATTTTCGCCGCTTAAGAGTTCCATCGCTAGCCTCTCATATACGCAAGGCGCTTTTCAAGCAGCGTAAGCGCTAGCGAAAGCGGCAAGATTATGATCAGATACGAAACGCTTAACATAAATAGCGCCTCGTTCGTCTTGTAATACAGCCCGATGATGTCCTTTGCGGCATAAACGAGATCGGCGAGCGCTACGATACTAACGATCGAGGTTTCTTTAAGCAGAAAGATTATGTTTGCGCTGATGGAGGGCAGGGCGATCGCAAAGGCGCGCGGCAGCACGACGTAAAACACTATCTGTGCTTCGCTAAGACCGAGGCTCATCGCGCTTTCGATCTGGGATTTTTTTATCGCCTCAAAACCGAGCCTAAAGCTCTCGCTCATATAGCTTCCGCCCAAAAACGCAAGACCTACAATCGCGCAGGTAAAGCCCGAAATTTGAACGCCCAGCTTCGGCAGACCGTAGTATAGAAAAAATAGCTGAATTAAAAGCGGAGTGTTGCGAGATAGCTCGATATATGTGCTCACAAGCGGGCTTAATAGAGGCAATCTTTTATATTTTATTAGCGTGCAGATAAAACCGATGATTATGGATAGTAAAATCCCGTAAAATGCAAGCTTCAGCGTTAAAATTCCCGCCTTTACGAACATCGGGCTAAATTTAGCTATAAAATCAAAATCCATAAATTCTTCTTTCCGTAAAATATGCATATTATACAGATAACTGATTAAAATAGTATTAAATCAGAATTTTTTTATAAAGATTCCGAAAATTTAGGAGTTTAAAAATATATCTTATAAATATATTTAGTCCGAGCAGATACCCGGACTATAGAATTTTGACGGAATTTTACGAGTAAAAAATATACGCGTACCCCGAAACCAAAAACGCGGAGAATATCGCTAGAATTCCGCCACTTCGTACCATTTCCGCCTGGCGAATGCGTCCCGTGCCGAAAACCAAAGCATTCGGCGGTGTCGCTACCGGCATTATGAAAGCGCAGCTTGCGCCCACACCGATTACTATAGTAAGAGTTTCTTTTGGCAGCCCCATCTGAGCCGCTACTCCCGCAAATACTGGTACTAAAAGTGCAGCAGAGGCGGTATTGCTCGTAAATTCCGTAAGGCAGATGATGAAAACTGCCGTTACCAAAAGTACGATGTAAGTAGGCGCTCCGCCGAAAGTGTGCGCGACTAGATCGCCAAGCACCTTAGAAGCTCCGGAATCGCCTAAAACCGCACTTAGCGTAAGTCCGCCGCCGAAAAGCAGTAACACGCCCCATTCGGTGTTTTCGGCGATGTCGTGCCATTTGGCAAGCCCTAGTATGACGATTACGACTGCCGAGCAGATCGCTACATAGGCATCATCCACTTTAAAGCCCACAAGGGCTGAAATTTGCTTTGAAAATATCCAGCCAAGCGCTGTTAGAGCAAATACGACGATAGTAATAATGCGCTCGCGCGTCCAAGGGATATGCTCCAGATCCATCTCTATTTTATGACTTAAATTCGGCTTGAAAATTATATAAAGCACCACAAGCATTATCGGTAGCATCACGCACATTAGCGGCAAACCTACCTTCATCCAGTCCGCGAAGCTGTAGTGCAAGGCTTGAGCCACGATTAAATTTGGCGGAGATCCCACGAGCGTGCCCAGACCTCCGATGCTTGCAGAATACGCGATGCCTAAAAGCAAAAACACAAGCGTGCCGCGATCTTTGCTCTCGTCCATGTTGGCGCAAATTCCAAGCGCGATCGGAAGCATCATCGCAGCAGTTGCGGTGTTTGAAACCCACATCGAAAGGATCGCCGTAGCAAGGCAGATTAAAATCGCAGCTACACCTAAGCGACCGCCTGCGCGGGCGATTAGCCACATCGCGATCTTTTTATCGAGCTTTTGCATATGCAGAGCCGTTGCCAGAGCAAAACCGCCGAAAAAGGTAAAGATCGTAGGGTTTGCAAAATTTGCAAGCGTGCTTTTGATGGTGGCAGCCGTGAAAGTGCCATCTTTAGCGAATTTGCCAAGTCCGATAGCTACCGCAAGCACCGGCACCATAAGCGCGGTTACCGTGATATGCACGGCCTCTGTAAGCCACATAATCGCGATAAAAGCAAGTAACGCAAGGCCTTTTTTGACATTAGACTCAAATGGTAGCGCGGCATATAGCGCAAAGCCCACAGCAACGGCAATCGCCATAATGATGACACCACGCTTAGGAAACGGCACGGTGTCGGTTAGCCTGTCTAAACCCAGCTCGTCTACGTCTGAGTCCAGTGTTCCTTGTAAGCGGGAGTTGCGCAACTCCACTTTGTGTTCTTCCATAAATACTCCTTTTTTGGATTTGGCTTATGATACAAAAATGAGGCGGGAATTTTATAAATTCCAAATCAAATCGTCTTAAATTTTTAAAAGTGCAGTTACTATCGGTAACACGGCACTTATCTCGTGTGTAAATTTTAAATTATACATAAAAACGAGCAACTAAATAAGCGCTTTAAATTTCATCACAGATTATTTTTTAATGACACCCGACATAAATTTGCTAACTGCCCAAGGGAGGCGGTGTAGAATTTCGTCGAATTTCATCTAGGCAATCGAGATAGAATTCTGTCCTTAGCAAACGAGATAAAATTTTATCCAAGGCGAGTGAGATAAAATTCCAAGTCTTGTCGCGAAATTCATCGAAATTTCAAAAAAAGGATATTATAATCAGCAAATTTTAAACGGATTTGTAAGCGAATCCGGTGGAGGAGGCTCAAAGATCGTAAGTTATAAAACGGTAAGAGCGGCTGTGGCGAGAAGCCTTGAAATCGTAAATTGTAAGGAGAAAATATGAAAAACAAAATTTTAATCGCGGCGTTTGCCGCTGCGGCTTGCGTTAGCGTAGGCTCTAGCGAGGGTTTACTTTTAGGCATCGAGGGAGATTATTCATTTAAATCTAGCATTACTTCTAAGTGGACGGACGAGGATTATTCGGATACAGATAAAGACAGTAAAGGGCAAGCTGCGATAGGTTTTAAAGGCGGCTATGATTTTGACATAGCTAGGGTATACGGTGAGTATATGTATGATTTCAAGACTTCAAAAAGCGGCAGTGATGAATATGGAAATTTCAAGCACGAGTGGAGCAAACATAGCCTGCTAGTAGGTGGGGATTTTACGCCTGAGATTACAAATGGCTTTAGGCTAGTAGCGGGCGCATATACGGGGGTTTCGTTTTTGAAATACAAAGATTCTTATAACGACTTTGACGGCACTAGCGGCTCCGCATCTAAGACCGCACCGGGTTGGGTCATTGGCGCAAGACTGGGCGGGCTATATAGCTTTGATGAGCATAACGAGATCGAGTTTGGCTACAAGGCGGACTATACGAGATACAAGGCTAGCAAACTAGATGAAGACTTAGATAAAGTATATGAAACCAACCACGGGCTATATCTAGGATATAACTTCAAATTCTAAAAATTCTAACGTGCTAGCGCAGGATGGGGCGAACGAACTCCCGCTCCATCCATTTTAAATTCCAAATAATTATTAGACGTCAAATCGCAGGATTGTTTAATCCGAAATTTGCTAGCAATTCAGATGCAATTATATGATAATCAAGGGCGCTGCTGGTACTAGACATCAAATTTTACCTGCTTACGCGTATAAAATTTAAAATTTTTAAAAATATCATTACGCAAGCTTAATTTCCTATTTTTAGTGCTATCTGTTAAGCGCTTAAATTGATGGAATTTATGAAATTTTACTCAATCTGCTTTTTTCTAAGAATCGTTATATTTTCAAGTTGAAAAAGCGGAATTTTATCAATGTCTCCATTTGCCATTTTAAATTTGTTTCATAATTGCTTCGTATATCTCACGACTCCTAGCTTGAGTCCGACGCAGAAATGCCATTTTGCTTTATGGAAATCTCACATTTACATCTTCGGGATTAGCACTTAAATTTTGCGGTAAAATTCTAAAACTACTACACCTAAGAATTTTACCGTTTTAAAGCATTAAATTTTTACGATTTTAAGGTTAGTTGCAACCGTAGAAAAATTCGCGGTAAAAGTGGTGGATGCCTGTCGTGCGGATTTAGATGCTAGATTAATCCGCAAGCGCTACGCTTTTACTAAAATTTTGTCTTTGTAAAAATTTTAAAATTTCAATCGCTGTTTTTAAAATACTTCGGCGCAAACATAAATTTCTAGCTGCTTCGCTATATTTTGTAAGCTAGCTCGGAGTTTTAAAATAGCAAGTCGTCGTGCCTGCTATTTGCCAAAAACCCTAGCGAAAATCGCGTCTACGTTTTTGGTGTAATATCCGTAGTCAAAGCACTCTTTGATCTCGCTTTCGCTTAGCTTTTCTCGTAGCTTTGTATCTGCTAGCAGATTTTGCAAAAATAGGCTATGCCCTTGCTCATCTATAGCTTTTTTGCCCTCTTGCAGATCCGCCCAGACCTTCATCGCATTACGCTGCACGATTTTATAAGCATCCTCTCTGCTAACTCCTCGTTTAGGCAGCTCTAGCAGCACGCGCTGCGAAAACACGAGCCCACCGGTTAAATTTAGATTTCTCATCATATTTTCGGGATATACGAGCAGTTTTTCGATCAAGCTCGTCAAGCGATTTAGCATAAAATCGGCGGTTATAAAGCCATCAGGGAGGATAAATCGCTCGACCGAGCTATGGCTGATGTCGCGTTCGTGCCATAGCGCTACGTCCTCCATCGCGGGTATTGCGAAGCTACGGATCATACGACATAGTCCCGTTACGTTTTCGCTAAGCACAGGATTTCGTTTGTGCGGCATCGCAGAGCTGCCCTTTTGACCTGGGCTAAAAAATTCCTCTGCCTCATAAACCTCGGTACGTTGATAGTGGCGGATTGCGATAGCGATCTTTTCGCAGCTGGAAGCCAGGATCGCAAGTGCGCTCATTACCTGCGCGTAGCGATCGCGCTGGATGACTTGATTGGATGCGGGAGCGGGCTTTAGCCCCAGATATTCGCACACTAGCTCTTCCAGCTCTAGTGGAGCGTGGGCGAAATTCCCCATCGCACCACTTATTTTGCCGTAGCTGATAATGCTTTTTGCGTGTTGCAAAAGCTCTAGCGCGCGATTTATCTCATCATACCAGACCGCAAGCACGAGTCCGAAAGTGATCGGCTCGCCGTGGATACCGTGGCTGCGCCCGACCATCAGCGTCATTTTGTGCTTCATGGCTTGAGATTTTATCGCGGTTTTTAAATTTTGCACATCCTCAATGATGAGCTCCATGCTTTCTTTGATTTGCAGCGCGACGGCGGTATCAATGCAATCGCTACTAGTCATGCCGTAATGCACGAAGCGGCTCTCCTGCCCAAGGCTCTCACTCACGCTCGTTAGAAATGCAATCACGTCGTGCTTGGTGGTCTTTTCGATCTCATCTATCCGCTCGATCCTAAAGCTTGCGTTTTGTAGAATTTTATCTTTATCGCAGTCACTTATTAGACCTAGCTTATTCCACGCTTTAACCGCCGCGAGCTCGACTTTTAGCCACGCGTCGTATTTGGCTTGCAAGCTCCATTTTTCAGACATCTCTTTTCTTGCGTATCTTTCGACCATTTTAGTAGCCTTTCGGTTAGAATTTCTTGTATAATGATGGCAAAAATTATATAAAAATAGGGCTGAAAGTTTAATATGGGTTATGAGAAAAGAAGCCTGGGAAGCTTTGAGGGACGCAAAATTTACGAAATTCTGCTTAGCCTCGGATACGATATGAAATCCGCGCAGCGCATCTGTGACAAGCATCGCGTAACCGATGCAGAGGATCAAAATTTGCATAAAAATTCCGTTGCTCGCGGAGAAATTTTTTTGATCGATTACAAATGCGAGCCGCGCGGACTGAAGCCTATTTTTGAGTGCGATGCGTTTGCGGCATTTGACAAGCCGAGTGGAATTTTAAGCCATCCAAGCGGGCGCAACTCGCCTTATAATATGTATGACGAGATCTGGTCGCTATACGGGCAGGACGCGTGCGTAGCGCATAGGCTTGATTTAGAAACCAGCGGAATTCTTATTGTCGCCAAGAATAAAGACGCGGCGCGCGAGCTTAAAGAGTGCTTCGAACAGCGTAGAGTGATGAAAAGCTATCTAGCGCTCGTACGAGGGGATTTGCAAAGTGCTGCTTGCAATGGCGAGATAGAGAATTGCTATGCGCTAGGTTCGTATGAAATTTGCGGATCAAAATTTGCGGACGATGCTGTGAGTTTGCCAAGTAGCGTGTCGGATCTGCGCGATACACTAGCTCTAAAAGGAGTAGGCAATAAATTTGGATTTAATATCTTATCTAATGGTGCGAGTAGGGGATTATGGCGCAGCGCTCTATCTGGCGGCGCGCAGGCTAAATTTAAATCTGGTGCTCCTGCTGGCGATGTTGGCAGCGGATTTGAATTTGATGCTTTATTCTGCGGCGTGAGCGATAAGCTTAAACCCGCTATCGCGATGAGTAGCGCGGATAACGGACATAAACCTTGCGCCTTACCTGCGGCTAAATCTTTGCTGGCTACTTCTACGGGATACGTAAATTTTAAAAAATTTGAGCCTGCAAAATACGCAAAATTTAGCGAAAAACTGAAATTTTTAAAGGATTTCGAGGGGTTTGTGATTGATGCTCCGATCGCCCCTAGCGACGAGTTTGCCGATCTTAAAATTCGTATGAAAATATCGCGCGATGGCAAGGAGGCAATCACGCTGATTCGCCCGCTGCGATATCTCTCAGATATAGACGCTAGTCTTATTGAGTGCTATCCGCTGACGGGCAGGCAGCATCAGATTAGGCTACATCTATTTGCCGCGGGTGCGCCGATATTGGGAGAGCCGCTGTATGGGCTTTCGCGAGAGCAAGCGGAGCGGATATTGGATAAAAAGATGGATGAGACGGAGCGGATCAGAACGACGGGAGCGCCGAGATTGCTACTGCACGCGAATGCGATTTGCTTCGAACTGAGTGGCGAACGATACGAGATAAAAAGCAAATTTGACGCCGCAAAAGAGTTTTATAATCTCGCGAAAATCGGTAAAATTTAAGCAACTCAATAAAATTTTGAGGTGGCGGCGATTATTTTTATGACTAGGATTTTGCTTTTGCTGGTTTTTATAAAATTTTGTGGTTACAACGGCGTTTAATTTATTAATTCCTCATCTATAGTTATTTGAAAATTTTAAGACGATTTTATTTTGCGATGGCTATATTGGGAAAAAGCGTTACAGCTATAAAAGCATATAATTCAACTTGGCTAGACAGCGGGTTTCATATATTTATTTTCGGTAGCGAAGATGACGATAAATTTGAGCTCAGAGCGCATAAATATTGGATGCTTCAAGATAAGTTGGGTGGCAGTATAAAAGATTTTAGATCTGGTGTTGATTCTTTTAAAAAATACAATCAAGAACATGGGATATTTAAAAAAGAATTTGACGAATACGCCAATTTTCTATTTAAGCAAAAGGGTGGGGCGGGAAGCTCCGTTAATTTAGAAAGCTCGGCATTAATAGCAAGCATGGGGAGCAAAACGGTAGTTGCTTCTTTTGGGGAATATCGCAAGAGGGTGCTTGGTTTGGGTATAGACCGTAGCATAGAACAAAAACAAACAATAGAAATATCGCAAGATATTGGCATGAGACTTGGATTGTAATTGTTGATTTCTATGAAAATTCGAAATGTTAAGGGTAGATTAGAAAGAATTTGTGGATAATTTCTGCCTTTGTAATCTTGGATTTTTTAAGCAGCGATCTGTCTAAGAAGATGCCGATCTCATCCATTATTTTTTGCGCGTCCATTGCTACTCCTTTATAAATTTTTTGCCGATTTGCTTTGTGATCTGGAAATATTAGCCGATTTTTTTTCTATCTTTTTAAAATTTTATCCATATTGACGCCATTTTGATCTAAAATTTTACCTTGCTCGTTTCTTTGTTTGAGCTGTCCGCACGCTGCACTGATATCTAGCCCTTTGCTCTGGCGGATCGTACATGTTATGCCGTGCGCGCATAGATAGTCTTGAAATTTCACCATATTTTCAGGGCTTGGTCTGCCAAAGCTCGAGCCTTCGTGCGGATTAAAATAGATCAGATTTACTTTTGCGCGGATGCCATGTAGAAGCTTCACTAGCGTTTTGGCATCGCTTGATTGGTCATTTACCCCATCGATCATTAGATATTCAAACATCACGCGTTTTCGCAGATCGATTGGGAACTCGCGCACCGCCTGCATGATCGATGCGATATTGTAGGCGCGATTTATCGGCATTAGTTTTTCACGCAGTTCGTCATCCACTGCATGCAGCGAGATCGCGAGTAGCACGCCAAGATCCATTTCGCCAAGCTTTTTTATCTGCGTAGAAAGTCCGCTCGTACTTATCGTTTGGCGACGCGGCGCTATTGCGAGTCCGTCGTTTTCTTTTAAAATTTGCACGGCTTTGGCAACGTTGTCTAGGTTATTAAGCGGTTCGCCCATCCCCATATATACGACATTGACGCGGCGCTCGTACGGGATCGCGTTCATTTTCTTGATGAGCCAAATTTGAGCCACAATCTCGCCTGGAGTTAAATTCCGTACGAAGCCACCTTTTGCTGTCAAGCAGAAGCTACAGCCAATTTTGCAGCCTACTTGCGAACTTACGCAGATTGAATAGCGCGCGTGTCTTATGATTTTTTCGTTTTCGTCTCGCAGCTCATCCTTCATCGGCAATAAGACACTTTCTATCGTCTTGCCGTCTTTGAGAGCGAAAAGGTATTTGATACTGCCGTCGCTACTTGTTTCGGATCTGATGCATTTAAGCGGGTCTAAATAAAAATTTTGAGCTAAACTTTGACGGATCTCTTTTGGTAGATTTGGCATTTGTGCAAAGTCATCCACATTCTTTTTGTAAATCCATTCGTAAATTTGCTTGGCTCTAAATTTTGGTTCGACGAAATTTTCAAGCTCTTTCATCGTAAAATCAAAGATATTTTTCAAATTAATGCCTTAGTTTTTAGATATTTAGTTAAATTTTCTTTTGCAGCGGCGTGATTTTTTAAAAAATCTGCGTGAGCGTTTGAATCGCAAAAATTTGTCGCACAAAAAATTCCGTAAGCGGGAATTTGAAATTTTTGAGCTACCTTAAGAACCGCAAAAAATTCCATATTTTCTAAAAAATAACCTCGCTCAAAGAATTTTAGCGCAGATTTTTTATCGGTCGTGATAAAATTTGAGGAGTTTACCTTGTATGTTCCACGTGGAACACTCGAAGCGATTTCGCCTTCTATAGGCGAATAGCTCTTATCTTCTAGGCTTGA
>ERZ773042.74-NODE-74-length-73526-cov-4.568905_pt1 | contig 73526 bp, 65 predicted proteins | sample MGYA00511664_ERZ773042 | MGnify/ENA primary metagenome ERZ773042 (study PRJEB29015, sample SAMEA2737984) | human oral metagenome | biome: human oral; feature: human-associated habitat; material: dental | place: China | collected 2036 ... | reverse complement strand
TTTTTCTTTTAACCTTTTCTGATATGAATCATGCTGATATTGCCATCCTTGATCTGAATGAAATATTAATCCTGTAAGTGATTTGAACTTTTTAAACGCCGTCTCTAACATTCTCTTGATTTGATTTAGGTTTGGACTCATCGATAAATCATATGAAATAACTTCATTTGTGTACATGTCAATTATCGGAGAAAGATAACACTTTCCCCATGAAAAGTTAAACTGAGATACATCAGTTGTCCACTTCTGAAGTGGTGCTGTCGCTGTAAAGTCCCTATCGATTATGTTTGGTGCTACTTTGCCTACTTCGCCCTTGAATGAATGATATTTCTCTTTAGGCCTTTTGCCTTGCAATCCAAGTGAATGCATGATGCGTTGTACGCTTTTGTGATTAACAATATTTCCACATCTTAAGAGTTCTCTATACACTCTTCTTACACCATATCTGCCTTTATGCTGATCAAATATTTTCTTGATTTCTTCAGTGAGTTCAGCATTTCTAAAGCCTACAGTATCAACTTTACTGATTTCGTAGTAGTAAGTTGATTTAGGCATATTTAAACCTTTTAATAGGTGCTTTAATTGGTATCCTTCTTCTCTGAGTGCTTTGATGATTGCTGCTTTTTCGCCTTGAGTTGCGCAGCCCATCTTTCTTGTCTCAAGGCGATCCTTTTTTTTACTACTTCAATCTCAGCTTTCATTGCCGCAATTTCTGCTCTTAGTCTGATTAACTCTTCGCGTTCTGATTCAGTTAAAGGCTTGGGCTCAATCGTTTTCTTTTTCATATCAGGGTTCTTGCTCTTGCGACCTTTCTTTTTATTCACAAGACCATTGTAACCTAATTCTTTGTATTTGCGAACCCACATATATAGCATTCCATCGCTGATACCCGCAGAAATAGCAACTGAATTGTTGGATTGTCCTGCTAATACTTTAGCAACTAATTCATATTTTGCTTCAGGGGTCCACACTTTGTTATTACCTAAGTGCTTTAAAGCATCTGGTCCATTTTGTTCTTCGATACGAACCCAGTATCGAATCATTTTACGAAATCTTGTTATTTTTATCCCTTCTGGTGTTTCAGGCCAGATTCCTTGTCTATATAGCTCGATACACTCTAACTTATACTCATGACTGTAACACATAAAAATACCCTCCTTACTGGTTGTCCAGTAAAGAGGGTACACTTCTAACTAGGATAGTTTTTTGTAAATAGAACTCTTTTATTTGCAAGAAAGTTGCAGAAATAGCCGTTAAAGCTTCAATATTTACCTCTTTAGTTGAAAAAATAATTGTATATTTTATAATTTAGAGAATAATAGAAATAATAGTTTGGAAAGGGTGGTTGTAATGAAAAAAGATAAGAAAATAACTAATTTATTGATGAAATGTTTAGATGCATTAACGCTATTGTTAGTGATACAAACTGTAAATAGTGCGTGCATTTGGCATTTCCATCAGCCCGAAATACCCGATGATGCTTTTTCGTATAGAAAGGGTTGAATTATAATGATTGACGAATTGGTCAACAAAGTTGTTGAATTAGGTATTAGAGAAAAAAGAATATCAATAACCCAAAAAAATATATATTTATATGGATATACGGTACTATTTGAAACATCGATAAGTATGGTATGTTCATTGACAATTGCTGCTTTATTTTCAAAAATAGTAGAACTATTAGCTTTTTTTATGTTTTTTATATCTTTAAGGAGTTTTGGTGGAGGATATCATTCAAAGTCAAGAAGGAATTGTATTTTACTATCTATTTTACTGATTGTTGCATTCTGTATTTTAATAGGGAGCAAAACAATTGTTAATCAAAATTTAGTATTCTTGAATGTAACAATTATGGGAACGGCAATGGTATTTTTATTTGCACCACGAGTTAAATATGTAACAAAAAATATTGAAAAATACTGCAAAATTGCGGTAAGGACAATTTTTAGTGTGGGTATTGTTATAGCAGGATTATTGTATTTTTATAATATACATACATATTCAATGTGTATATTATTGGCACAAATATCTTGGTTGACCTCGTTAATTATAGATATATTATCAGAAAAATATTTAAACCATAAATAATCTTAGTCAATAAAACGCTGATACAAGTTGATAAACTTTGGAGGGATTGTTATGAAGTGCATGAATGAAGAAGTATTAGTAAACGAAATTTCAGAAGAGACTGGTGGCGCAGGTTGGATGTTAATTGTGTGCGGATCTATATGTTTAGTAGGACTTTCTACCGGACCTATAGCATTAGAAGCAGGCTCATTTATTGGTGTAGGTGCATTATAAATAAGAAATGATGTAAGCTATTTCTAAAATTATAAAAACTTGTATTGGCGTTTTATAAAAAGGAGAAGTAAATATGTTAAAAATAGAAACAAAGGGAAATAAATATCTTTATGATAATTCATCAGGGTATTATATCCCATTTAACAATGAACTAAAAAAAGTGTTAAACAATAAATCAAATAATATTGAAGGAATACAAAGTGAATTATTAAATAAATACCTAAAACTAAATGTTTTTTCTGAATACATCGTAAAAAATAAAATTCAGTACTGGGATGAAAAATACATAAAAAAATTAATTGATGATTCTTACTTTATGAATTTACAGTTGGTTTTGACTGGAAGTTGTAATCTTAGATGTGAGTACTGTATGTATAGTGATAAATACCCAGATCATATTAACTATAATAATCACAATATGATATTTGATACGGCAAAAAGAGCTGTTGATTTGTTTAGCATAAATGTGAAAAATAAAAGAGATAAAGGCATAAATAATGCACCAAGTATTTCATTTTATGGAGGAGAACCTTTACTCCAGTTTGATTTGATGGAAAGTATAGTAGATTACGCAAAGGAGCAAATACCTGATATTAAATTTGGAATAACTACAAATGGGATTTTACTCACTGAACGAATAATAAGCTTTATAATTGAAAATAATTTCACAATTGCTGTCAGCTTAGATGGATACAAGGCAAATCACGATAGAAATAGGAAATTAGCAAATGGAGCTAATACATTTGATATTGTTTGGAATAATTTGAAAAAAATTATTGAATTTGATATAAATAAAGATGTAGAAATATTGCTATTGTGTTGTGTTGATAAATACACAGATTTATTAGAACTAGCCGATTTTTTTTACGAGAATTACGATATTATTTCGAGATGTAATGTGAGAATAAGTGCAATTAATCAATTGGATACAACATATTATGAGTTTTGCGAAAAAAAATATGCTTGCAGTCAAATATATGAAAAGCAAAATCAAGAAAAATCACTTGAAGTTTTAAGAGATAGATTAGAAAAACAATATTATGGAGATAAAACAAATACAATTTTAGGTCCTTTTTTTATTAATGAGATTAGTTTACTTGTCGGAAGTAAAGGAACCTCTAGATTGCCATTAAATAACTCATGTATCCCAGGAAGTAAATTGACGGTATTGCCAACAGGAGAGATTACACCTTGCGAAAAGACAGGAAATAAATGTATTATAGGAAATGTTTTAGACGGAATTGACTATAAAAAAATAAGCAAAATCACTTACAAGTTTTCTAAGTTGATGGCAACTTGTCAAGAAAAAAAGTGTCCTATTCGTAGAGTGTGTAGTGCTTGCTTTGCATATCTAAATGAATCAGATAATTTACAGGATGGATTTTGCAAATTAGAAATACAATCAAAGAGCATGTTGTTGAAAAAAATATGTGAAAACCTCGAAAAGACCCCTGATTATTATGAAATATTCTTTTAATGTTATTGAGAAAGTGAAGTGAAAATAATGACGTATTTTAGGTTAAATACATTTTGTAGATTAGTAACTAATAATGAGGAAGGTTGTTTATATGATCTTTCAACAGGTCGCATGTGGGAATTAGACAGTGAAAATGTTGGCTTATTGGTTGAAGCCGAAAAAAATATAAATATAGAAAGGAATTCATTTTTTGATGAATTATGCGAACAGCAACTCGGATGCTATTATGAAAAGCCTATATGGATTGACCACAGTTGTTTTGGAGCAGATGAAACCACACAATCTATTATTAACAATAAACCATATTTGGAGACCATGTATATTGTTTTTGATAGATGTTCATATAATTGTGATTTTTGCAGTCCAAATTTAAATAGAAAAACTGGATGCAAAAAACACAATATTAATAAAACAATAAATTATAAGATGCTAATAGAAGCAGTTGACAATGCATTAAATTTAGGGTGTCAAGAAATTATTTATATTGGTGGAGATCCATTGATATACAAAGATTTATTACAAAAAATGATAGTTTTTTGTAATACAAAAGTTCAAAAGCAAGAAGTATATACAAATGGTAGCTTGCTTGATAGGTATTGGCTCGAATTTTTTCAGAAAAACAATGTCAAGATAAATTATCAAGTGGTTAATCAATATATTTCTTCAGACATAGGTGATAATAATAACCTTGAAAATCATATTAAAAAAATAAAAAGCTATAATATCGAGTTGAATTTGACAATATTAGCTAACAATATAAATCAGTATGAATTAGAGAAATATATTAATACTTCATCGAAGGTTGAAGTTGCTTATTGTATTGATACTGTAATAGAACCTGCAAACTATAGACCTAAAGATTGGGAAGAAATATTAGGAAAAGGAAAATCTTTTAAAATGCCTATAAATCAATATACATACGCTATGTTGCAAACAAAGAATAGCTGTCTTTATGGCAAAGTTGCAATAAAACTAGATGGTACAATTATCCCATGTCCTATGATGGATGATTATGTTATTGACAATATAAGACATACGAATATTATAACTGCTTTAAGAAGTAATATATATAAAGATATTATATATTCAACTAAAAATAATCAAGACAAATGTAAAATATGTGTATATAGGTTTGGATGTAGTGACTGCAGAGCGGTTGAATATAATTTAACAAAAGATCATAAAACAAATGAACTTTGTTGCAGGTGATAATATGGAAAAAAATATTTTAGACACTATTATTGGACTTGTGGGAGAAAAATATTTATTTAGAGAATTAGAAGAGAATAAATGGAAACAACTCTGCAATAATTATTATTCTATGATAAGAAATGATGATGGTGATTATTATATCTCGGAATTATTTAGAAAAATGAATGATCCACATCTGAAATATTCATCAAACGTCAATTTGAATTTCACACATGCACCAATATTGTGGAACCAAAACCACTTATATTGGATAAAAGAAAAAAAACAAAAGAAAATTCCTTATGAAATCAAAAGTATTAATGGTGAAAATATAAATTCCATTTTAGAAGATTATTCTACTAGATATAATTTTAATATTAATATAACTAAAAGCTTAGTTCTAGAAGATATAATGATGGGGAGAATCAGAAAACAAGGATATGTTTATTTTAACATTGTGAATAATACAGGTATTTTTGAAGAAAAAATTCCTATAGAGAAAGTGAAATATATTAAAAATGTCTCGATGCAGAACGGCGCCGTAATATATAAAACAAAATTTGATATTTTTAAGGATAAAATTCTATATATAAAAATTAATAGCTTTTATACGAAACAAGACTTCAAATGTCTCTTTTCTTTAATAAATAAAAATATTAGTACATTGATTTTTGATCTTAGGGACAACTTGGGAGGATATATTTCTATAGCTAAACAAAATTTAGCTTTATTTTTAAATGAGCAAGTATGCATAGATTACTATAGTGTTTTAAATAGGCTAAGAGCATATAATCATATTATTGAGCCAATAAAAGGTAATGTTAGAATCGAAGAAAAGAAAATATATGTATTAGTTAATGAAAATACTATGAGCTCTGCAGAATACATTTTTACTCTGGGTCTAAAAAAAGCATATAATTGTATAATCGTAGGGCAGGAAACTATGGGTTTATGTGGAGAATGTAAAACATTTAATATAATAAACAAAGGAGTATTGAGAATTACAACTCAAAAATACATAGATTTTAATAACAATTACATTAGTAGTGTTGAGCCAGATGTTTTCATTGATAGAGACATTGATGATATTGTGAATGGTATTGATCAACAATTAAAATATATAATCGATAGGGAGGTGTAATTTTGAGAAAAACAATGATACTTGTTAAAAAGGACTTGTATTTTAATCAGAGAATGTATATATGTATTTACATCGCTGTAGTACTGCTTATGCTTTTTTCTAGTTTAGGAATTGAAGATAATGATGCAACACCAACTCTGAACTATCTTGTTTATACCTGTCTATCATCCATGGTTATTGTTCCGTATTCCTTTAACAAGGATGACGATTTAAGCACTAGAAATTTTATAATGACATTGCCGATAACATGGGATGAAATCTTATGGGCTAAATGGCTCCTTTCTCTCGTTGCATCTGTGCTGTTATCATTTAGCGGACTTTTAATATTTAATTACTTTGGGAACTCTATTTTATATAGATGTACACTAATTCCGATGATTACAGGTGTTTTATTTACCAGCGTGTTTATTCCTGTATATTACAAATTTGACTTACATGTTGCAGGCTTCACAGTTATGGCACCAGTAGTATTGTTCGCATTTCTTGCGAAAAACCTTGAAAAAAACTGGAGAGTGGACGGTGAGCTATTTGAAGTTAAATTGCTTCTCGCTGTGACCACAGTGACTTTTGTTTTATCTGTTTTTATGATAAAAATAACAAAAAAACTTATAGAAAGAAATATGATTAGCCTTGTAATCAGCTAAAATACAATATAAGAGGTTTTATATGGAAAGCATATTAGAAGTGAAAGACTTGAAGGTCAAATATCCGGGATTTTGTCTTGATAATATCAGTTTTTCATGTCAAAAGGGAAAAATTATTGGTATAATCGGAACAAATGGAGCCGGTAAATCAACGACTATAAAGGCGATAATGCACATAATTGAAAGAGAACAGGGTGATATTTTTTGGAAAGGCAAGACTTTAACTCCTAAGATTATATCAAATTTTCGTGAAAATGTAGGATATGTGGGAGAAAATGATTGTTACTATCCTAATATCAAAATTAGAAAAATACTGAAGATGATGTCGGAACTGTATTCTAATTGGGACAATGAAACGATGGAAAAGTATATTAACATCTTTCAGCTAGATATTGGGAAAAAAGTTAAGGAGCTGTCTACCGGGATGAGGGTAAAGCTTGATTTACTTATGGCAATGTCACATAATGCAGAAATATACATATTAGATGAGCCTACATCTGGATTAGATCCTGTAATTCGAAAGGAATTGCTAGAAATTTTGGAACATCTTGCAAAAGATGAGGAAAAAACGGTAATCATCTCTTCACACATTACGTCGGATTTGGAAAAAATTGCAGATAGGATAATATATATTGTAAGTGGAAAAATCGAGCTTGATGATGATATTGCGTCTATTCGGAGTGAGTATGTGAAAGTAAACGTAACCGACAAAAATGCTACATGTGATTTAAAGGGCTGCCTGAAAATAGGAGACAATATTATAACTACAAGAGAAATCTATGAAAACATTATTGATACAAGGAATGGTTACTATGTAGAACCAGCATCACTTGAAGATGTTTTATTCTATCTAGGAGGATACTAGAGAAAGGACGATATTTTGAAGGCTTTTATTTTAATGAAGAAAGATATATCGTTTTGTTTTAGTTGGATATTGGTGGCAGTTATTTTAACTATTATTGCACCGATATATTTTTTATATATGACGGACATAAACAGAATTTTTTTTGAGCCGGTTTGTCTTTTAAGTCCGCTGTTGGGATGTAATATTGTCTTGTCAAGAACATGCTATATTGAGGATAACTACGGGACACGGAAGTTTTTAAGCACACTACCTATAACAAGAAGCTTGAAAATTTTCAGTAGATATTTTGTAGGTTTTGTTTTAATTGTATTCTTTATGTTGGTGGCAGTGTGCAATGCGATTATAGTTTTGGATGTTAGCTTACATGCTAAGTTTCTTCTAATCGCAATTTCTGTAGGACATATTTTTGAAGGTTTGTATTTGTTATTCTATTACAGATGGGGTGTAGCTGCTGCTCAGTATGCATTTTTAGGAACCATAGGGATGTTTACAGTCATATATTATATTTTTGATAAAATCAATATACCTTTATTAAATATTACAGTTAATATTGCTACAGGAACTATACTATTTTTAGTTAGTGTGGTGCTCTATGTAATATCTGCATTTCTAAGTTGTATATATGAAAAGAATATTTAAATATTATTGCAATAGTCCAGTTCTAAATAGATGCTTACCTGGGAATATAGTTACATAGCAACCTGTTAGTAGACTCGTTTTGCGTCCGCCCTAAGATGAATATGGATATGCAAAATAAACTGAATACCATATTTTTCAATGTTTTAAGACACCCAAGTTTAATTTAGTTGTCAGAAGTAATTGTCTTGAATATATTTGAAAACTCTTTTCGCCGTACTCTTTTCTACGTACTTCCATAGAAGTATTGGATGAGGTGGATTTTATATTAGGAATTTTATGATGACACAGTAGTTCGTTTTTTCTTGACTAATGTCACTAATATAGATTCCTTTATAGCTTTGTGGTTTTTTCAAGCTTGCGGAATATCAAATGGTGTAAGATGTACATTACCTACCAAAGTTTGTTGAAGAACGACTTTGTAAAAGGGATTTTTCTATAGAAAAGAGGATATTCTTTTTTGGATAAGATACACATGCGCCCGGTTATGACTTATAGCCACAGAGCAAACCATAATTTTGAAGAGTAGTTATGATTTTACATTAGTAAATAATCACTCATATTATAGAACCAATAGTGTCGTAGCCACTTTGTTCAGAATATGGACATATTGTGTTTTTTCTACCCCTCGATGTCTCACATCTATTGTAAAGCTATAGTTGTATTTTGTTTTTTAGAAGGTATAATGGTAGTAACAGCGATATTATTAGTTAAAGACTTATAAGTTAGGAAAGAAATTGAGATGAAACTTAAGAATATTTTTAAGAAAAAGGATAAACCAAATCAAAGCCATTCCGTGTTAGATACTATGGTACCGGCAGCTAACAACCATAGCACGGCGAGGAGAGCCGGAGACAGCATTGCAAGTCAAAAGAACAAAATCAGAGTAGAGGATAAATAGTGGTGTATTACATTGCTATGAAAACAGATTTTGACAGCCAAATATTCACGAAAAGGTGATGTTGCAGAATAGGTGATCCTATTCTGCGTATCAAAAAAGACGAGGATTTTTTAGCTTTCCTCGCCTTTTTATTTTAGGACTTTTGTAACAGCCCCTTGCTTTGCTCTACTTTCTTATTTTATCTAGGAATTTCACTATAGGGCTTAGGGTTTTTGTAAAGGAACCGCCGAGCAGAATAAGGTTTCCGCCGAAACTTCTCTTAAAGTTGTAGTTCCCCGTGGAGTTTACAACCTGATCTGTCTCTATAGTGCCGTAGAAATTGTACCTTGGATAGCCGTTCATGTGAGCGTACTTTATCATCTCCCAGTTTAGCATTGTAGCTCCGCCGAAGTGCATGTACTCGGCGTATGAACCACCGAAGAGGAATATGACCTCGTTCCCATAGCACATGAAGAGGTAGGATGAAAGGTTAACCGTAGGCTCAGTTATATTCAGTGATTCAAACTCTCTCTTACGCTTTTGGTAGCTTCCCAGCTGGTCCTTGGCATCGGTGATAAGTCCCTTGGTCTTCTTGGACTGCCCTCTCTCGGACAGCTCTGCGATTCTGTTCTCGAATAAGGCGATATTGTCGTCGAGGTATTTGGTGTATTCTTCGCAGTCTATGTATGCCTTTAGGAACTTTGCATCTTCACCAAATTCAGCCTTGATTGTCTCAAAATATTCAAGTGGCTGGATAAAGAAGCTCTTTCGTTCCGAAGTCTTCTCAAGTATATCGTAGAACTCAGGGAGTTCATCCATGCTAAGCTCCTTGATTCTGATGTGAGAATCTCTGTATTTCTTGATGCTTCCTCTTAGGGAACTATAGAAGCTTTTATAAATATCCTCAGCATCCGTAAATTTGTCGAGTCTCTTGACAAAAATCTGGTCAATCGAGCCGGATCCTGTGCGGTCAATAGTTCTATTGAAACCAAGCTCGCATATCATGTCAAACAGATCCTTGTTTTTCTCTTCTTCAACCTCCAGTTTATCATTATATATTAAATTCTCTATCGAAGAGTGAAACTCGAGAATTTGTGCCCTCTTCTTTACATAGCGTTCAATAGCAGATATCACGGCTTTGACAAGGGCAATGTCGCTATAGTCCATCAAAGGTCCCTGATAGATACAGGCCTTCTTGAAAAACTTCATATGAGGTCTATATGTTATGATGCTCTGTCCTATAAGCCTATCTCCATCGCTGATTTCGACAGCTTCAAGACCCACATAGCTTCCCATACTCAGCTGAGTGCGAGCAAATGCAGCGCTCTGCATAAAATCGGAACTTCTGAAATCAAGCTGTCTCTGTTCGAATTTATCTAAGCTTATTTGTTTGACTTCTATTGACATATTTTCTCCTTTTTGAATAAGGCGTTAACCTTGTATTCGTCAGTAATCAGTGAACCCTTCTGATGCACTTTATCAAAGAAAGTATAGGATTTACATTCTTGATGAAGCTTCCTAACAGGATTTGCAGATTTCCTCCAAAGTTTTTCTTGAAGTGGTAATTACCCTTGGCTTTTGTAATCTGGTCAGTTTCTATAGTGCCGTGAAAGTTGTATCTTTCGTAGCCGTTTTCAAAGGCGTACCTAATCATTTCCCAGTTAATTAGCGTCGAGCCTCCGAAATTAAGGTATTTCTCTTCAGAACCTCCACTCATTATGATAACTTCTTTACCATAGCATACTAGAACATAGGAAGATAGGAGAATGATGTCCTCGCTTATACCGAGCTTATGGTAGTCATCTTTGCGCTTGATAAAACTCCTCAGCCTATCATGGGCATCATTTAATTGTCCCTTTATTTTTTTGCTTTGCTTTGACAGTTCAAGCTCTACAATCTTATTTTCGAACATGCTTATGTTGGAAGAAAGATAGTTCTCGTACTCCCTGCAATCCAGAAACGCACCCATAATCTTGGCTTTGTCTCCAAAGTTCTTCTTAAGAAGGACGTAATACTCTTCAGTCTGAAGTGGGAAATGCTTGCGCTCTGCTGTATCGGAGTAGATCTTGTAGTAGTCTCCCAGTTCATTTTCGCCCATTTCACGAACCTTGACACATGATTCGGAGAACTTTTTGATGCTGCTTCTAAACGAGCTTGATAGTTCACCTGAAATCTCATCAAAGGAACTGTAATTCTTTAGTGATTTCACGAAGATCTGATCAATAGACTCACTGCAATTTCTATCTACATAGTTTTTAAACGAAAGTTCATCAAAGGCGGACTTAACATTCTCGTTAAGCGTTTCCACCGTTTCTAACTTGTCATCGAGAACAAAATGAACTAGAGGTGGATTTATCCTAATCTCGTCACATTTCATTCTCAGATACTTTTGGAGCGCATAAAATACATCTTTGAGTTCCTCTTTGCTCATGGCTGAGTAATCGAGAAGCGGTCCGTTCAGGATACAGGCTTCCCTGAAAAACCTGAATATACTCCTGTAGTTTATAATGCTTTGACCTATGAACTGACCGTCCTTCAGTATTTGGACGGTCTCGGTATCTAAATAAACAGCCCTTGCGCTCTGACATAAAGCCATCTCTGCGGACTGTTGAAAATTCATACAGTCGAAGTCAAGCTGTCTGCTTGCAAATTCTTCAATTGTAATCGGCTTAATCTCTATTGACATATATTTTCTCTTTAAACTTAAGTTATACTCAGTACAGAATTATATCACTCTGAGATATGCTTGTACATCAAAACTTGGCTTATTCTCAGCAGTGGGTCATCAAAACTAGCATAAGTTTGATTAAAGCATTCTGAGCACCGAGGCGACCTCGACGGCTATTCCGACCTTCATGGCATCCTCACTAGGGGCGAGATGCTCGTTGTGGAGTGGATAGCTATCTTCGTTTTCCGGGGTAACACCTATATTGAAATAACAGCTGTCAGCAGCCATGGCAAAGTAAGCAAAATCATCAGCGCCAAGACTGGGTTCAGGCATTATAGCAATGGCTTCATCTCCGTAAAGTTCTCTGGCAACATCTTCGACAAGTGCACAAACCGAATCATTGTTAATCAAAGCCGGATAACCGTCATCATGCCAGTATATATCGGCGCTACCGCCATATGCGGAGCAGATTCCATCAACAATGCGGGTCAGCTTATTCTTGTTTGCTTCCATAATGTCAGGCTCAAGAGCTCTCATAGTTCCCTTGAGCTTTGCAGTTCCGGCTACGACGTTGGCTGCTTCACCCGCATGAAACTTTCCTATGTTAACGATAACAGGTGTGGTAGGAGCGTTAAATCTGGATGAAATCGTCTGCAAAGATGTAACGATGTTGCTTGCCATAACTATTGCATCTATTCCAACTTCCGGATGAGCGCCATGTCCGCTCTTGCCGTTTACGGTTATTTCAAATTCCTGAGTTGCCGCATTCATAGGACCGTACTTGAGAACCACAGTCCCGGTCTTATAGTTAGGGTCTATATGCAAGGCTATAACTTTATCGACCTTGGGATTTTCCATGCAACCTGCTTCAATTAGCTGTTTTGCTCCTCCGATAGTCTCCTCCGCAGGCTGAAAAAAGAGCTTCACAGCACTGTCATTTGCATCCAGCTCAGGCTCAAGTTCTTTGAGAAGCATGGCCGTGCCTAGAAGGATAGCTGTGTGCATGTCGTGACCGCAAGCGTGCATCACGCCTTCTACCTTTGATGCATATGGAAGACCGGTATTTTCATGGATAGGAAGAGCATCCATATCGGCTCTGATACCAACAGCCTTTTGACCGTGACCAATACGGGCAACAACACCGTAACCTGCGATACCTCTTTGATAGCTTATCCCGGACTCGTCTAAAACCTTGCAAACAAGTGCTGAAGTTTCTTTCTCCTGCTGGCTTAGTTCAGGATTTTCATGAAGCTGTCTTCTGATTTTGACTATCTTAGGGTAGATTTTATCGACTTTTTCCTTGATGTTAAAATTGACATTCATATCTTTATAGCTGAAGGCAGGACCTCGCTCCTTTCAAATTTATATTATCGATATTTTCAGTCTGGATTATTTGTTTAATTATACCCTTTGAACAAAGTATTTTCAAGCCGAGAAGATAGGCCGGCGAGCGTATGTATCAAAGCTGATATTTCATATACATATGTAAGGGAAACGGTTCTATAGGACTGACTTTTATGGTAAAATATTGCTGGAGGCATAAGCTCCAAATAGAGAAAAATGTTTTTTTGATATAAACATATAGGAGGGCAATATGAGAGTATATATAAGCGCAGATATAGAGGGCGTAACAAACGTCACAGACTGGACTGAGACTGAGAGAATAGACGGAACAGATTACGAGTGGGCTCGCGAGCAGATGACAAGAGAAGTTTCAGCGGCCTGCCTTGGAGCCTTAGAAGCCGGAGCAGATGAGATTGTAGTTAAGGATAGTCATGATAGTGCGTTAAACCTGATTCCGGACAAGCTTCCAAGGGGAGTTAAGTTGATTCGCGGATGGGCGGCTTCGACTGATTCAATGATGGCGCTCGTGGACAGAGGTTTTGACCTTGCTTTTATGGTAGGCTACCATTCAGAGGGATATAGCAATAAGAACCCTCTTGCCCACACAATGACTCATGCGAGACTTATGGCGACAAAGCTAAACGGAAACCTGATGTCCGAGATGGACAATAACGCTTTGATATGTGCAAACCATGGAGTTCCAATCGGACTAATAGCCGGAGATAAGGCCCTTTGCGAAAAAGCTGAAGAGGAGTTTCCCGGAGTGTGCGTGGCTGCTGTCAAAGAGGGAATCGGCGGGGCAACCTTCAGCCTTCACCCGCTAGACGCATGTGATTTGATTAAAGAACAGGCATATGAGGCTGTTAAGCGCTTGCAGAGGGGCGAAATTAAATGCATAGATATGCCGGAGCACTACGAACTGGAGTTTATGTTCAAGGAGCATAAGGATGCGAGCAACGCCGCAAACTATATGGGAGCGGAGCTGGTAGACCCGCATACCGTCGTCTTTAGATGTGATAGTTTCAAGGAATATATCACGGCTTACGATTTTATGCACTAGTATATAGAGCACGCACCGGGCAAAGTTAAATCAAAAGGAGAAAATCTAATGGGACTTCCAAGAGACTGCGGTCTTGAACTTCATCACAAGTGGAAAAGCGGCAAACAGAATAAGATTACAGATGTAAGGGGGCTTAAGGTCGCTAATGTAACAATACAGGATAATGAGATAAACACAGGGGTCACGGCAATTCTTCCTCACGAGGGGAACATTTTTAAATCAAAGCTTGTTGCCGGAGCATCGGTGCTCAACGGCTTTGGAAAAAGCCTAGGCATTGTCCAACTTAAGGAACTTGGCAACATCGAGACGCCGATAATTATGACAAACACTTTGTCAGTTGGCGAAGCTGCTACCGCTTTAACGAAGTACTGCCTGGAACAAAATGAGGATATAGGTGTAACTACGGGTACGGTAAATCCACTTGTGACTGAATGTAATGATGGTATGCTAAACGACATCAGAGGTCTTCATGTTAGAGAAGAGCATGTGAGAGAGGCACTCAAGCTCGCTGAAGAGAGCGGAACTGACTTTGACGAGGGTGCAGTTGGTGCCGGTACGGGAATGTGCTGCCTAGGATTTAAGGGAGGAATCGGTTCGGCCTCAAGGTGCGTCGAACTTGATGAAAATGAATATGTTATTGGCGCTTTGGTTCTTTCAAACTTCGGTGGAGAAGGAAATCTGGTCATAGGCGGGAGACACTATGGAAGTGAACTTCTTCCGGAGCTTAAAGCCAGACAAAAGTCGGATACAGACGAAGCCTCTGCTGAAGACAAGGGTTCAATCATAATGATTATAGCAACTGATATTCCCCTATCTTCGCGTCAGCTTGAGAGACTTGCAAATAGGGCGGCAATTGCACTCGGTAGAACAGGCTCATACATGGGTAACGGTTCGGGAGATATAGCAATCGCATTTTCGACAGCAAACAGAATGCCGCATTATAGCGACGACAAGTTTGTTGAGATGAAGGTATTTCACGAGGATGCGATTGACAAAGTCTTTGAACCTGTAGTTGAGGCTTTGGAGGAGTCGATAATCAGCTCGCTGTACCATGCTAAGACGACTCAGGGCGTTCGAGGTAAGATTGTGTACGGATTGAGAGAGTTTATATAGCTAAAGGAGCAGATAGTGTTAGGAATTATAGGTGGAATGGGTCCCGGTGCATCGGCACTTTTCTACGATATGATAAGAAGTAAGACGGATGCTGGTTGCGATCAGGAGAATCTCGATTTGATTTTGCTGAGCCACGCAAGTATACCGGATAGGACTGAGGCTATTCTATCAAAGGATGAGTCTCGGATAAGGGCTCTGAGGGATAAACTTCTTGCAGATGCCATCTTCCTTCAAAATGCGGGTTGCACGGCGATAGCGGTGACTTGCAATACCGCTCACTGCTTTGTAAATATGATAGAGCATGAGGTGGAAATTCCATTCATTCATATGATCAGGGAGACTGCAGAGGCTATGGCAAGTGAGTTTAGCGGTAAGAGGGTTGCAATCTTAGCTACGGATGGGACGATAGAGACAAAACTCTACCAGGATGAGCTGTCAAAACAAGGTGTAATTGCCATTATCCCAAGTGAAGAAATTCAAACTCTTATTATGAGCGAAATCTATGGGTATATAAAGAGCGGAAAGCCTGCTGATGAAAAGACATGGATGAAAATAGAGGAATATATAAAGGCACAGGGCTGTGAGGCGGCAGTTCTTGCCTGCACTGAGCTTTCGGTGGTGAGAAGGGAGCTGTCGCTTGGAAGCTTCTACTTTGATCCTATGGAGATTATGGCGGAAAGATGTCTTGATTTTTACGAAAAGAGAGGCGAAGTCAAGAAGAGAGGATAATTCATATGAGGTTTGTAATACAGAGAGTTTCTGAGGCTTCGGTCAGGATAGACGGCGAGCTTTCAGGAGAAATTTCAAGGGGCTTTCTCGTTTTAATAGGAATATCAAATGAGGATACGAGAGAAATTGCGGACAAGATGATCAAAAAGTTGATAAATATGCGCATCTTCGATGATGAAAACGGAAAGACTAATCTTGACCTTGGTAGCGTTGACGGTGAGCTTCTTTTGATATCGCAGTTCACGCTATATGCGGACTGCAGGCGTGGAAACAGACCGAGCTTCGTAAATGCGGGTGCACCTGACATGGCAGAGGAAATCTACGACTACATAGTAGCCGATATAAAATCAAAGATGTATGCAAAGGTTGAAACCGGGGTTTTCGGGGCCGATATGAGGGTTTCACTGGTAAACGACGGACCTTTTACAATCATCCTTGATTCAAAGGAAATAGGACTTTGATTTTGGAAAAGCTATAACTCTGCGAATGTGAAATTTTTCTTAGTAGTGCCTTGATTGATTGACTATAAGGCAATTTTTAAATATACTTATTATGTATGTTTATATAGTTGAATATAGAATGCAAATCAGGACAGGAGAATGTTTAGAGAAGGAATTGGAGAGACGGGTCGCTTCATTTTGATGCATCCCGTGGTGACAGCTTCATACTATGCTATCGTCATCGGGATTTTGATGTTTTCAAACTCCCCTCTGTTTCTCATAAGCGCAATTGCCATAGGAATGTGCTATGACATGTTGCTCAAGGGGAGGAAGAGCCTAAGAAATAACCTGTTTATCATTCTTTTTATGTCATTTTTGACTGTACTTATAAATGCACTGTTCACTCACAATGGTAGTACGGTGCTTTTCTATTTGGGGAATAACAGAGTCACGCTGGAGGCTGCTTGTTATGGACTTATGATGGCGCTGATGCTGAGCGGAGTTATGATTTGGTTTTCAAGCTTTAATGTCGTTATGACATCCGAAAAGCTAATATATATTTTCGGCAGATTTGCGCCGGTACTAGGACTTACATTGTCGATGATATTTCGTTTTGTGCCTCTGCTGAAAACTCGTTTTGAACTAATTGGAGAGGGTCAAAGAGCTCTCTATGCCGGTGATGAAAAGGGATTTATCGGAAAGATAAGGCAGCTTGGCAAAGAAATATCGATTTTGGTGTCATGGTCGCTGGAATCCTCAATAGAGAGTGCGGATTCCATGGCTGCAAGAGGGTACGGACTCAAAGGGAGAACCAGCTACAACTTATTTAAGCTCAGAGCTGTAGACATCACAGCACTGTTCATAAGTATTCTGCTTGGAGGAATTACGATAGCATCATATTCAGTCGGAGTTAACAAGCTCTACTACTACCCTGTTATAAAGGTGGTGGAGAACTCGCCTAAGTGGCTCGAATTTGCAGGCTATGTATCATTTACAGCACTTTTAGCATTACCGCTGGCGATAGATTTAATCGGAGAATTGAGATGGAGAAGATCAAGGTCGACAATTTAAGTTTCAGCTATCCGAAGTCGGATAAACTGGCTCTAGACAGCGTCTCCCTGAGCATCAGGGAGTCTGAATTTGTCGTGCTTTGCGGTAAGTCGGGATGTGGAAAGAGCACGCTTTTGAGGCACCTGAAGAAGAGCATGAATCCTTATGGAAATAGGCTTGGAAACGTTTGCTTTGATGGTGAAGAAATCGAGGATATGAGCGATAGAGACGCTGCGAGCAAAATAGGATATGTTCAACAAAATCCCGACAACCAACTCGTCACCGACAAGGTTTGGCACGAGCTTGCCTTCGGTCTCGAAAGCCTCGGATATGGCAATAGCGTAATCAAAAGAAGGGTTGCCGAGATGGCTTCGTACTTCGGAATCCAGACATGGTTTAGGAAGTCGGTCAGTGAGCTTTCCGGTGGTCAAAAGCAGCTTTTGAACCTGGCATCGGTTATGGCGATGCAACCCGAGGTCTTAATTTTGGATGAGCCGGCTTCACAGCTTGATCCGATTGCAGCAAGGGATTTTCTTAGCACGGTTCACAGACTGAACAGGGAGCTTGGTGTAACAATTGTTATTTCCGAGCACAGGTTAGAAGAAATTTTCCCTCTTGCCGACAGAGCAATCGTCATGGATGAGGGCAGGATAATTGCGAATGCGAAACCCGGCGAGGTTGCCATACAGCTTGCCGGAAGCGGCGGTGAAGAATCGGTACATCCTATGTACTACGGTATGCCTCCTGTGATGAAGCTGTTTCCCAAAGAGCTTGTTATATGGCAGGACAGTCTTCCGATGACACTCAGAGAAGGTCGAATCTTGATGGAAAAGCTCTTCGAAAACGGCACTCTCAAGCTGAAGGACGGCGAGGTACATAATCCGGTAGAGGGTAAAGAAGTAGCTAGTGGAAAGCCTGTTATAAAGATAAAAAACCTATATTTCAGATATGCAAAGAATTCGGATGATGTCCTAAGAGGACTGAGTCTGGAGATAGAGGAGGGAAGGCTTCACTGCCTGCTCGGCGGAAACGGGAGTGGCAAGAGTACAACTCTCAAGGCGATTTGTGGAATCATAAAGCCTCAGTCGGGCAAAGTTAAGCTGGCCGATAATCTCAGAGCAGCAATGGTTCCTCAGAATCCACAGGCGCTGTTTACTGAGATTAGCTGCGAGGAGGAAGTACTCGAAGGCATGTGCTATCAAAAGCTTGAGATTGAGGAAAAGGTTCGAAGAACCGAGGAAATGCTTAAGCTCATGGAGATAGAGCATCTTAGAAAAGCAAATCCTTACGACCTTTCGGGTGGTGAGCAGCAGAGACTGGCACTTGCTAAGGTCATGGTTTCAAATCCCGATATTCTTCTCTTAGATGAGCCGACCAAGGGACTTGATCCTTTCTTTAAGCAGACGCTTGGAAGAATTCTCAGAAGTCTTTGCAAGGAGAATAAGACAATTTTCATGGTCAGCCATGATATTGAGTTTTGTGCAGAATTCGGTGACCGTTGCTCGATGTTCTTTGATGGAGAAATAGCGACAAGCGGTAGCGCGAAAGAGTTCTTCTCAGGAAATAACTTCTACACCACGGTCGAAAACAAACTGACCAGAAAGTGGTGTGAAGGCATCATCACCGGGGAGGAGGCGAGATCATGGATAAGGAGTCTGCTCTAGCTACAAACTTTGACGAGTTGAAAAAAAAGACCGAAAGTCATTACATGGCAGCGGCGAGAAAGAGGCTGGCTCTAACAGCTTTTCTTATATTCCTTGTCATTCCCGCTTTGATAGCTCTGACGGTGTTTTTAGGGAGTAAGCGTCTATACATGCCGCTTTCAATTTTGATTTTAGTCATGGTCATGGCTCCATTCTTCATGATATTTGAGAGACGCAGGCCACGCGCGAGGGAGGTCGTTTTAATCGCAATGATGAGCGCCCTTACGGTTGCATCGCATACTTTTTTTCACATAGCTTTTCCTGTCCAAATAGGAACTGCTATGGTGATAATTTCGGGGATTTCACTCGGACCGGAAGCCGGGTTTTTAATAGGTGCGATGTCGAGGTTTGTCTGCAACTTCTATATGGGGCAGGGAGCCTGGACTCCATGGCAGATGTTCTGCTGGGGGCTTTTGGGATTTCTCGCAGGTCTTGCCTTTAACCGTGAGATTAGCGAAGAAAATGAAACAAGCAATTTTAGAAAGATAATAACTCCGGTTTTATGTGTAATTTTCTCGGAGTTACTGGCATATATCAGCTTTTTAATCTGGCAGGGAAATGACAAGACTTTCTTTGGATGGAGGGTCTACCTCTTTGGAATAATTGGACTGCTTTTAGCCGTAGTGTTTCAAAAGGGGAAGCTAAAGGCGGATAATCTCACGATGGCGGTATTTACCTTTGTTGTAACCTTTGTCATATACGGCGGGATTATGAACTTTGCAGCAATGTGCCTTTCGATGAATGAGCCGGGCTCACTGGGAATAGGAATCAAAGCTCTTAAGGCTCTATATGTTAGCGGCGTAGGCTACGACTTTTATCATGCGCTCACGGCAGCGATATGTGTGTTTATCATAGGCACTCCAATGGTAAAAAAAATAGAGCGAATCAAGATAAAATATGGAATATACAAGTAAAGATAGGAAATATATATGGAACAAGATTTTTTAAGGAAGCAAAAGAATAAGAGGCTGAAGAGAAACCTTATAATACTGTGTCTAGCTCTTGTACTTATAGCGGTAATCGGCTTTACAATTGCAGGAAAGCTAAAGGCACAGGACAAAAAGCCGGCGGATGCCAAGGTCACCATAGAAATTCGCTGCGATGAGCTGAGCTCGAACATGGGCATGCTGACAGACAAAGCTCTTGTGGACTACGTTCCCAAGGATGGCATCATCGTCAAAAAGACGAGTTTCAAGGCAAAGAGCGACGAAACGACTGTCATGGATATACTCCAAAAAGTCTGCAAGGAAAGGAATGTGCAGATAGAGGACAAGAAGGGATATATCAAAGGCATAAACTACCTTTATGAGTTCTCGGCAGGACAAAAGAGTGGTTGGATGTATAGGGTTAACGGTAAGATGCCAAATTACATGGCATCGGAGGTAAAGCTCAAGGACGGGGATGCAATAGTTTGGTTCTACACCGTCGACTACGATAAAGAAAGTGATAATACAAAATAGGGTAAATGAGATGAAATTTTTCAAGGACAGTAAGAAAAATTTAATATATATACTTGCGATACTACTGCTTTTAGCAGGCTTTCTCGCATGGACTCTTTTTATCAAGCCAATAGGCTTCTCTAAGCCGGATATGAATATGACGGCAGTCAAGGCCGAAAAGATGGCGCTCTCTCAGGCAGATGGATCCGATGATGACAAAAATTCGATTGGAAAAAGTGCTTCCGGGGATGCCAAGGACGGAGAGAAGAGCGACAAGAAGTCCGATAAGGAAGGCAAGAAAGAGCAGGAAAAGGATAAGAAGCAGGAGGAAAAGCCTAACAACAGCATCAGTGTTGAAAAAGGCAAGGGTGGCCTTGATGGAATTACCAATAGCGATAGAGCTACCGACAAAGAGGGTAATGGCAACATCGGAAAATCAACGATAATTCCTCAGAAGAACGACGGCAAGCTCAAGATTATGACTGATTTGCGAAATGCTGATGTGACAGATAATCAGCTCAAGAATAATGATTTAAAGTTCTACGCATATCTTGAGAATGCGAGCAAGGGAACTTCGCTCAGAGTACGAATAAGGAATTCCACGACCGGCGATAACGGAAAGACTCTCAAGGGAGATGGTAAGAACTTTAAGGCTCATCTTGTGCGAGGCGAAAATATTATCACTTTGATAGTCAAGGAAAAGGGTAAGATAACTCACCATGTCAGCTTTGTAATTAACCTTATGGCAAAGAAAGCGGATGAGAAGAATCCTACAATAGGTAAACATCCGCCTACAATCAAGGCTTGGGTCGACGGAGATGCCGTTGAAGGAACCAAGATAGTGACCAGCAATAGAAATTTCACTTTGATTCTTCAGGCTTTAACATATAAAGGCAAGTCGCTTCCTTATGACAATATAAGGGTTACCTTTGATGGAAGAGCCGCTGACCCTCCTACCGGAAACGGTAGATATGAGTACAGTTTTTTCTTGGAAAACCCTAAAGTTGGAGATAGCGAGCACCATACGATAACTGTTACAGCTTGGGATGACGAGGGTAACTCGACATTCAAGAAATATGACCTGTTATATAACTTTGTCGATTCCGGTGATGTAATCGGTAAGTGTTATGTCACAATCGATGCAACTACCATAGGGCTTGGAATTCTGGGAGACGGTTTTGAGTATGAAGTTAAGCAGGATGAGCCGGCTTCATATGCGATACTCGCCGCGCTGGACTACTATGGATTTAAGGCTGACTATTCGGGAACAAAGGACGCGGGTTTCTACCTCAAAGGAATTAGAGCCGGCGGAATAGCTGAGGGTGCTTCTGTGCCTAGTAATTTGGCTGCCAAGGTTGTCGAGGACGGACTCTCAAACTATACCAAGCTCGCTACGGTCGTGAGAGATTCAATTCTGCAGTTTCAGTACTCGAGCGGTTCGGGCTGGATGTACACCATAGATGGAGTTAACTATCCCGGTAAAGGTATGTCGCAGTACTTCCTGAACGGGCGGAATAATCACATAACCTTGAGATTTACCCTTGGCTATGGTAAGGATTTAGGTCTTGTAGTCACAGATCCGCCAACAAAGCTGAGCAGTTATTGCGGAATTTGGATAAATGGAGGATATGAACCAAGACATACATTCGGGGACTGGAAGATTGTCAAAAATCCTACTTGCGACGCAGAGGGTATTGAGGAAAGAGTTTGTAGCGTATGCGGTGAAAAGGAAACAAAAGTTATTCCGAAGCTGGAGCACAAATGGGAAGAAGTTTCCAGAAAGGAACCGACGGCAACGGAAGACGGGTACATAGAATACAAGTGTAAGGTTTGTGGAACTACTCGTAGAGAAGTTCTACCAAAGGGGACTAATCCATGATAAGAAAGACAAGTAATAAAGCCATTGCCATAGCGTTTATCATGATTATCTTCATGAGTCTCGTTTTGAGTGCGTGTGGCAATGATAAAACTAATTATGAGAAGATAAGCAAGAGATGGGACGCTGCTTGCCACGAAATCGGAGGAATAAGCGCAGATGAATCTTTGACAAATGCCGGATATTTCAAGGCGGGCGACCCCATAAGCGACTGGATGGTAATCGTTGAGAAGAGGTCGGGACTGGATAAGAACTTTGACGAAGAGGGATATCTCAAGAACCTCAAAAAATACATAAGCAAGGCCTATGAAAGTGATGAGAAGCTGGACATGTACAAGTCAACAGAATGGCATAGGTTGATTTTGGTGCTTCTCGTGCTCGGAAAGGATCCCAGAAGCTTTGCAAAGAAGGCTGATGGCACACCTATCGACCTCGTAAACGACGGCATATTCAATTGGTGTCAGGATGAAAAAATTGACTATCAGGGTAGCAATGCTTTGATATATTCTCTCTTATGCATCAAAGCGGGAAACTACAAGACTCCTGAAGGAGCAAGGTATAGTGAAGAGGAAATAATAAAGGAACTGATTTCCTACCAAATGGATGACGGAGGTTTCGGTCTAAACAAAGGTGGAAGCGATTTGGATATTACGTCTATGTCTATACAGGCACTTGCTCCATACATAGACAAGAAAGATGTTTATACTAATGCTGCCGGTAAGAGATTGGATGTGAAGAAAGCGATAAATAGTGCTCTCACATACCTTTCAAAGAAACAAAACGATGGAGGGTATTTCACCTTCCAAAATCACTACAGTTCAGACTCCGGTTCGCAGGTAATCCTCGCACTCTGTTCGCTGGGAATAGATCCGACAAAAGATAAGCGTTTCATCAAAAACGGAGGTGACCCGGTAAGCGCACTCCTAAGCTTTGAGACAGAGGATGGAGGAATAGACACCGCTTTAGATTCTTCGGGAGCAGGCAAGAAGACAAACGTGCTGGCAACGAGACAAGCTATTTCAGCAATCACAGCACTGAGACTATTGCAAAAAGGAAATGGTAAATTCTTTGATTTCAATAATAAATTATAGAAAGGTTAGAATATGAATCAGCATATAGAAAAAATCAGCAACGAGGTAAAAGGTGTAATCAAGGGCAAGGACGAGGTAATATCAAAGCTTATGATGGCCATGCTCGCAAAGGGCAATGTTCTTCTCGAGGACGTTCCGGGCGTAGGAAAGACGACCATGGCTCTTGCATTTGCACGGGCTATGGGGCTGGATACAAAGCGTGTACAGTTCACACCTGATACACTCCCTTCAGATATAATCGGATTCTCTGTTTACGACAAGGAGACGGGAGAACTCAGCTATAAAGAAGGTGCTATAGTAACAAATCTTCTCCTTGCAGATGAAATTAACAGAACATCGAGTAAGACTCAGGCTGCACTTCTTGAAGCGATGGAAGAGAAAAAGGTAACGGTTGATGGTGTGACAAGAGTTCTGCCGGATCCGTTTATCGTTCTTGCAACTGAAAACCCTGCAGGTTCTGCCGGAACTCAGATGCTTCCAAACTCGCAGCTCGACAGATTCATGGTTAAGCTGAGTATAGGCTATCCCGACGTAGAAAGCCAAGCTGAAATTCTTGCGGACAGACACACCGAAAATCCTGTTGATAATGTTGAGCAGGTTGTATCTGAGGAAGAGCTCAAGGATATGATAAAAAACGCTAACGAGGTATATATCGCAAAATCGGTTTACGAGTATATCGCAAAGCTGGTCCAGAAGACCAGAGAGCATGAGATGGTAAGCCTTGGCGTCAGCCCTCGTGGAGCTCTTTCGCTTTGTCAGATGGCAAAGGCTTATGCATTTGTTAATTCCAGGGATTTTGTTACACCGGATGATATAAGAGCTGTATTTGCAGATGTTTGCGGACACAGACTAATGCTGAATTCAAAGGCAAGACTAAACGAGCTCAGTGCAGAGAATATTCTTGCTGATATCATCAAAGATGTAGATATTCCGGCTGCTGAGTCATTTAAGAAAATGTTGTAGGAGAGATAGATGAAAAGAGCTATTTCGTTTACACTTTTAATTTTATTAATCATACTGAATATCGTAGATACGAATAGATTTTCCTTGGCTCTTCTCTTCGCCTTTGTTATTGTGATGCTTGTAGCTTGTGCGATAGATTTTGTAATTCGAAGAAAACTGTCGGCAAAGCTCTTTTTAAACACAGGTGGAAGAACGGACAAAACTGCAGAGGGAATCCTTGAAATCAGAAATGACGGCTGGGTTCCTGTTATCTCACTAAAGATAAAGCTCAAGACAGTAAATTTATATACGGGCGATGAGAAGCATGAAATTTTCAATATATCTCTAAGTGGAAGAGAGAGAAAGAAAATCCGATTTAATTTGGCAAGCGAGCACTGCGGTAAGCTTAGGTGTAGCCTTGAAAGAATGAGTCTTGAAGGCATCTTCGGCATCATCGATGTCAAGTGTGATGTACATGAGGAAAAGGCTGTGACCATGCTGCCGGAGGTATTTGATGTGGTCATAAGCTATGATCTCCATGAAAGCGACAGCTTTGATAATGATAGCTACTCACCTTACAAAAAAGGTAGAGATATGACGGAGACCTATCAAATAAGAGAATATGAGCAGGGAGACAGCCTCAAGCAGATACACTGGAAACTCTCAGGTAAGCTCGACAAGCTCATAGTTAGAGATCCATCGCTTCCTCTTGATAAAAAACTTATGGTATTTGTAGACAAGAGTCTCAAAGGGGAGACTCCGCCATCTCAGAAGGAGGCGCTTGCAGAACTTGCTGTTTCTGTGTGCCAAAGCCTAATAGACAGCGAGCTTGAGTTTGTCCTGGTTTGGAACGAGCCCGCCGAGAATGTCGCTTGGGTCAAGGATATGCAGTTCAGCGAGGATATGGGAGATGCAATCTCTCAAATTATAGGAACAAAACTTGTGGAGTCTGAAATAACATGTGCTCAAAGCTATACTTCAATGTATGGCAGCAGCGATGCGACGCACATAATTTACATATCTGTCGGAAAGACAAGCTTTGATAATGAGTTTACGAGCGGCAGGGTGATTTTGATAGATGCATCTGATGAGGAATACAGGCAGAATAACAGAGAGCTTGTTCTTTATTAGATTTAGGAGTTTAAGTTGAAAAAATTTGCTAATGAATCAAAACTTAATATACAAATAGCGGAACAAGGTGGAGGCTTTGCTAAGAAGATTATAGTAGCAGCCTTGAGCTTCATTATCTCACTTTCGATTTTGAATCTCGCCTTTGTGAGTCTGGCTCTGCAAAAGGCCGGGTTCTCAATGATCGCGGTAGCAATCAGCCTGATTTTGATAACCGCGCTGGAAATTGCACTTTCAAGGGGCGATGATAATGAAGTATCGGGTATCAAAGCGGGGCTAAAGCAATATGGAGTTCTAATTCTTGTTGTGCTGCTCCTTGTGGCAACTCTGGCAGTCCACCATGATTTTGGAGAAGGGCTGAGGGCTCTTATGCAGAGAATCTCCGTGACGATGACCGAGGCTCAGGGAGGAATTCACGATAACTTCATAGAGGGGCAGGCATCAAAACTCGGTGTTCATTTCCTTACGCTTATGTTGGGAGTTGCGGTATTTGAGCTCGTGTTTTTGAGCATAAGGAAAGGGGCATTCTATACTTTTATAGCCTTGGCTCTTGCCGAGATTTGTCTTGCATATGCAGGAATTTTTACAGTTTCAATGAGCTTTGCCGTATCGACAGTTCTTTTGATTTCAGGAGCATTGCTGGCAGGAAACAGCAGTATGCTCAAGATTTCCGGGGGGAGGGCTTTGATTTCGAGCATTGCTGCAACGGTTCTTATCCTTTTGCTTGCGCTTGTGCCACTTACAAGTTCGGATATACTTCCGCTAAGAGCTGTGAGCCGTACAAATGATGCGATAAAGTCAGCTATGCACCGTAAAATCTACGGAGGAACAAAGCTTTTTGCCAGGGGAAATCTCTCATCGATTGAGGAGTTTGAGCCGAACAAAAGAGTCCAACTTGATGTGACGATGTCAAAGGCTGAGCCTATGTATCTTCGCGGTTTCGTAGGCGAGTACCTCGATGGGAATAAGTGGGTCAATCTTACGGGCACGGGATTATCAGATGCCAGGGATAGATTCTACTGGCTCAGACAGAACGGTGTCTATGGAGAATCACTACTTGCGAGAAACAATCTCGAGAAAAACGGGACGAATAATACCGGAGAGCTTAGTATAAAGCTCGTTAATGCAGATCGTCAGAACTTATACCTGCCATACTCTTTCCTTCAGGAGAAGAAGGCCATGTATATGGATTCCAGGATAGGCGATTCGGTCATCGCAGCTAACAGTAAAGAATCTAAATCATATAAGCTCAGCTACAGTAAGGACAGCGTCAAAGAGGCCTATGTTAACCAGAAAAAGCTAGGCTCAATTGCTCAGGATAAGGCGAGCACGACATATATGGAGTCCGTATACAGGGACTTTGTGCATAAGAATTATCTCGATATATCAGCCGCAAATAAAAAGACATTAAAGAAAATTTTAGGTGACAGCAAGGCTTTGTCTACGAGCGAGGCTAAGCTTAAAATCGTGGAATTTATGAACAAAAATCTCAAGTACGATGAGAGCACATCATCTTCCGGCGAAAACGATGAACTCGGATACTTCCTGACTAATTCAAAGGTGGGAAAGTCAGAGCTTTATGCCAGTGCGGCAACGCAGATGCTAAGATACTACGGTGTTCCGGCAAGATATGTCGAGGGCTATGTTATAACGGAGAAAATGATTGAAGATAATAGCTCCGGTGGTAAGGAGGCGGCATCAAAGCCGGCTAGCCTTACGGTAACTGAGGAGAACGCTCACGCATGGTGCGAATACTACCTCGATGGAGTGGGATGGATACCTTTTGATGTAGCGCCAAAGTACAGGGGGGAAATCAAATTCACCAAGACCGATGATGCCCTAAAGTCAGAACTTGGCGGTGGCAAGGGTTCCGAAGGAAGCTCAAGCGATAGCAGTGAAAAGAACGAGGAGAACAAGGACACCAACCAGGATATAGAAAACCCAATAAACAGCCAGAGCTTGGTGTTCACATATGCTAAGTTGTTTGTGCTCTTAGCTGTACTTCTAGTAATTATTATTTTAATCATCATAACTGCTATAAGAAGGTATCGACTAAGGCGCTTCCTAAGAAGTCTTAAAACCTGTGATGCAAGACTCGCAGTAAAGAGGAGCTTCAGCTACAGCATGTATATCGTTTCACAAAAGATAAGAGATTTCGATGCCTCTTTCATTAAAGAGAGTGCAGCTGAAATTAGCGAGAACTTCCCTGATTCGGCTGATTTACTGCTTGAAGCAATAGCGGTAAATGACAGAGCTGTATATGCATCGGATGATGAAATAATCAGTGATGATGACAGAAAAACTATGTTGAATTTCAACGAGTCTGTATCAAAGGAATACGCGGAGGGAAGGAGTTTGCCTTACAGAATATTTGATAAATATATACGTGTTATATACTGATGTGTAAATCCTTAAAGCTACTGAAAAATAGCCGAAAATAAGATATTGATTATTGACAAAATACGGTTTTTTTAGATATAATTTAATTAACAATATAAGATTCTTTGCATGCCAATCAGGTTAGAGTCCTGGACGGTCCCGCCACTGTAAATGCTAGAGCACGAGTCAGGTAGCTGCAGAGAAGGTGCTGAGACTGCGAGAGACAGAATTAGGCAATCAATCATGGAAAAACGGGCTGTGATATTTCACAGCCTTTTTTTAGATAATTTATTATTTTGAAGGGAGAAAAAATGGAAGGTGTTAAGAGACTGAGCAGTAAATTGTTGGTAATAGTACTGACAATGGCAATGCTGATGACAAGCATGGCTTTGCCTATGAATTCGCATGCGGCGATACTCTATCCTAAGATGACCGTAAAGGTTGTTGATGATAGCGGTACAACCGTAAAGAACCCAAAAGTTGAGGTGTCATATGAAGATGAAATCTATGATAGCCTTACGGACGAGACAGAGACGGAGATAGTGAATGTTAATCCTGATTCGGAAGGCAAGTACAAGCTTTTTGTAAATAGAAAGACAACTGTCAAGGTTTCTAAGGAGGGCTATGAGACAAAGACTGAGGTGTTTAAACCTGATGACTCAAAGGATGAGTTTGAGAAGACAATAACTCTCAAGAAAACCGGTGGCGACACACCTGAAGCGCCGGCGGATAAGCTGACTCCAATCGTTAACAGATTCAAAGGTGAGTTCGGAGCACTCGTTGCAAAATATGGAAAGACAAATAATGCGGCAGAGCTCGTGATTGAGAAAATCAATACATATAAAGATCTGGATTCCGAAGGGGTTACAGTTAAGACTGTGAGCTCGAATACGGAATCGGTTATCGCAAATGACGGAAAGATAACATATATCAAGAAGGATGCACCTGCAAGCACTATAAACCATGCTAATGTAGGATGCACTTTTGAGATTTCCTATAAGGGTAAATCCCAAACCGTGAGCAGAACCGTCATGGTCGGTTGGGATGTACCACATGTAAATCAGAAGATAAAGACGGTTGCGGACGGTATAGGCTTTGATACCATTAAAAACGGAAATACTTCGGAAAATAACATAGTATCTGATCTGACACTTCCTCAGATTGACGGAAACAGTGTAATGACCGCATGGACCCGCACGCAATGGGAGTCATCGAATCCCGATGTGCTTAGCATTCAGGACGGCAGCCAGTTTGCAGGTCTTAATACACCTAAGAAGGCGGTTGTCAAGCAGCCTAAGAAGGATACTGTAGTTACGCTTACGGCAAGGACAGGTGTAAATGACAGCATACTTAATGAAAATATCCAGAAAGTTGATGAGTTTAATACCGTAACAAAGAAATTCACATTAACAGTCAAGGGCAGCGGAGAAGAGGAGACAAAGCCGGAGGATCTTCAAGCGCTTTTAGACAAGTACATTACAGTTAATGACCTGAAGTACTTTGTCAAAGAGGACGGGGTATTTGATGCAAATAACGTTGTCGGAGATATTCAGCTTCCAAGATATACAAAGATAAAAGATGAAAACAACAAGCCGGTATTCAAGAATAAGGAAATCAAGTACAGCACGGATGACAGTGCTATAACAGTAAATGGATATAGAGCAGCTGTAGATCGTTTTCAGCAGGAAAACAAGACAGTTAATTTAATAGTTTCATTCACAAGGGATAATGTTACAGTAACAAAGAAAATTCCGCTAAAGATTGCAGTAATAACAGATGCTGAGCTGGATGCAGAAATCAAGGCAATGGATTATGCTAAGGCGCATTTCTTTGACGGAATAAACAATGGAGCGAATGTTGATAAGGATTCCATAAAGGAAAACCTGCATGCATTCTACGAGTTCCGCTTTGATGGTGAAAAGCCTGTATGGGTTTACACCATGGCCGAAAAGACAGGAAAGGGAATCGTTCCGGTTAGCTACTTTGACTCAAGCTGGGAGGCAGAGACAAACGGCTATAGCACATTTAAGTCATCAAATAGAGATGTTATTGCACACCAGAACTTAATTGTAACAAGACCTGCACAGAATACAAAGCTTACAGTTACGTCATGGCTTGGCAGTGCAAGGTATGGAGATCTTGCAAAGAAGTATCCGAACAACGCAAAACTCCAAAAACTGTACAAACAGGAGGTTTCTGTAGAACTGACAGTTCTCGGAAAGAGCAGCAAGAAGGATGTACTAAGCGCTAAGATAAATGAAGCGAAGAACCTCGTAGCGGCAATAAGCGAGGGCGACAAGGCCGGCGAGTACGCAAAGGGAACAAAGCATAAACTTGAGAAAGCTATCGCAGATGCAGAAGCTGTAAATAGCGATGCCGGTGCAGATGCTGAGAAGGTTGAGGCGGCAATAAAGGCTCTTGAAAAGGCGATGAAGGAAGCAAACGATGCGCAGAATCCTATCGCAATTTCAGCTATAGTTCAGAATGAGAGCAATGCATACACCAATGTATTTGGCGGTCTCAAGGTCAGCCCTAAGGAAGCAGCAAATCACGGGTACTTTAAGTCAGAGGCTTTTGCAAACAAGACAACAGTGCTGGATGCCCTTGTAGCAATACATCACGAAATGTACGGTGCTGAGTTTGATGAAAATCCGGAAAAATATCTCGTGGTTCCGGAGAATGGATTTATAAATAAGATTTTCGGTGTTTCAACGAGCGACCTGGGATACTACGTGAATAACGCATATCCTGTTGATGAGAAAGGGATGGGAACTGTAGCAAACACAACAGTTCTAAACAATGGTGATGTTCTAAACATATTCAGATACTTTAATCAGGATTACAAAGCTATCTATATGAGCTTTGATGAGAAGAATGTTGAGACTAAGGCATCACAGGAATTTAGCCTGACGCTCAAGGGAGAAAAGACTCTAGCTGACTGGAGCAAGAAGAAGGCTGCATATGCCGGTGCTAAGGTGGCTGTAAAAGACGCAGAGGGCAATGTTGTAGCAGAGGCTATTACCAATAAGGACGGAGTGGCTAAGCTTACAGTTGATAAGGCAGGCAAGTACACTGCAACGGTTACAGCACTGGCTGAGGATGAGACAGTAAGCAAACAGTTTATCGCACCTTATGTTGAGATTACAGTTAATGAAAAAGAGAAACCTGAAGTTAAGGAAGAGGACGTAAGGGTAGCCGGAGATACGAGATACGATACAGCGTATAAGAACGCCGATGCACTGAAGAAGCAGCTTGGCCTTGAGATGTTTGATTCTGCTGTAGTAGCATGCGGAACAAACTATCCGGATGCGCTTTCAGCAGCATATCTTGCAAAGGTTAAGAATGCACCGCTTCTACTTTCAGATGTAGGAGAGGTTCAGGGAACTGTAGAATACATTAGGAAAAATGTAACAAAGGGCAAAACGGTATATTTAATCGGAGGAAGAAGAGTACTTCCAGAGGAAATTAAAACATTGCTTGGCTCAGACTATGATGTAAAGCGCATTGAGGGAGCTGACAGATTCCTAACAAACATAGCTGTTTTAAAGGAAGCAAATGTAAACAATGAAGAAATTATGGTTTGCTCAGGATTAGGCTATGCAGATGCACTTTCAGCAGCGGCAACAGGAAGACCGGTTCTTCTAGTAGACGATGCTTTAACAGCTGAGCAGAAGGCATTCCTTGGTGGAATAAATCCTGCTAAGTTCTACATAGTTGGAGGAAAGAAAGCTGTAAACGATAATGTACAAGCATCACTTTCAGCTATGAAAAACACAGAGAGAATCGCTGGAGCTGACAGGTTCGATACAGCGGTACAGGTTGCAAAGAAGTTCTTTGATATGAAGTTGTCAACAGTTGTAATTGCAAACGGAAATGGCTTTGCAGATGGAATCGTAGCTGGAGTTACGGCTATGGCAAACAAGGCACCGCTACTTCTTGTTGACAGTGATAATTTAAAAGGCGTTGCAGACTTTGTAAAGGAAGCCGGAGCAAAGAGAAGCATCGTAATGGGAGGAGCAAGGTCAGTTAGCGACCAAGCTGTAAAGGTTTTGATGGGTAGATAATCCAGAAAACAATTTAAAATTCAACAAAAAGGCGAGCCGATATATACCGGCTTGCCTTTTGCGTCTTCTTTACTCATCAAGTAAGAAATGATATAATAAACTCTGAGTGTTCGAAACCATCCACTCGTAAAACAAAACTAAGGAGAAACTTAATATGAAAAACAGAACAGTATTATTCGTGACAAAGGCTGCGATGATAGCTGCGGTATACGTAGTGCTTACCATAGTACTCGCACCGATTTCATTCGGTCAGGTTCAGCTTAGGGTATCGGAAGCTCTAACCATCATGCCGGTATTTACAGCGGCAGCAATTCCCGGAGTGTTCATCGGTTGTCTGATTGGTAATATCCTGGGAGGCGCAGTGCTTCCGGATATCATCTTCGGTAGCTTGGCAACGCTTGTAGCGGCGGTGATAAGTTATAAACTTAGGGGCATGGGGCTTTTGATAGCATCGATTCCACCTGTTGTGGTCAACATGCTGGTAGTACCTTTTGTTTTAAAATACGCATATTCTGTTCCGCTACCAATTCCGTTTATGATGCTGACAGTTGGAGCAGGCGAGGTAGTATCCTGCTGTATTCTGGGTGTTGGACTTGGCAAGCTTATTCAGAAGAATAAATTTATTTTGGGAGATGAGTCACTTGAAAGAAAATCATAAGGAAATGAACAAGCCTGATATGTCTTTTGACAGTTCCAAAGAAGGATGTAATCAAGGCAATCTTGTAAAGCTCATAGATGTTGATGATGATTTTATCATCGAGCTGAGATATGCAACTGAGTACAATTTCACGGGCAAAAGAGTCTACGAATCGGCAGAGTGCTACATAGATAGAGAGACCCTAAAGATGCTCATAGAGGCAAGAAATGTATTCAAAAGGGATGGGTATCGCATAAAAATTTGGGATGCCTATAGACCTATAAGTGCCCAGAAACGATTCTGGGAGATTTATCCCGACGACAATTTCGTGGCAAGGCCGCCGGATATGAAGACGATGACTAGCTTCAGATCAACTCACATGAACGGACAGTGCGTCGATATAACGCTAACCGACATGGAGGGTAAGGAACTTAAGATGCCGACATGCTTCGATGATTTCAGGGAGATTGCGGCACTTAGGAACAACGACCCGGAAACTGAGGAGTATAAGAACGCTGCCTATATGTGCAGGGTGATGAAATCTGTCGGCTTTGGTGCATCGACTACAGAATGGTGGCATTTCTACGACAACAAAAATCCACATCCCAGATATCTCGACTACAGGATTTAATATTGGAGATTAAGCTTTGATGATTTCCCCTATAGAATATAAGGCGAAAAAACTTAATATACTGGACCAAACATTGCTCCCTTCAGAGGAAAGATATATAGAACTGAAATGCAAGGAGGATGTCTGGGAAGCCATTCATTCGCTTAGGGTTAGGGGTGCACCTGCAATAGGTGTGGCGGCTGCCTTTGGCTTTTTGGTTTCGTTAAGAGCAGAACTTAAGACGCTGAATTTCAGCGTGAGCGTATTGGAATATCTGAATCTGTCGAAGAAAATCGGAGATTATCTGATTTCATCAAGGCCTACAGCAGTAAATTTGGAATGGGCTATAAAAAGAATGCAGAGAAGGCAAGAAACTGAGTTTGAGGGCATTGAAAGAGATTCACGGCTTTGCGATGTCGCACTATCAGAGCTGGAAACCGCTTTGACTGAAGAAGCCCAGGCTATAATGGATGAGGACATCGCTTCATGCAAGGCCATGGGTGAATACGGACTTAGCCTGCTGGATAAGAACATGGGTATTTTGACCCACTGTAATGCGGGAACCATAGCGACAGCTATGTATGGGACCTGCCTTGCTCCGCTTTATCTCGGACATGAAAAAGGATATGATTTTAAGGTCTTTGCTGACGAGACCAGGCCGCTTCTTCAAGGAGCCAGGCTTACAGCTTGGGAGCTGGATAAGGCCGGCATAGATGTGACTTTGATCTGCGATAATATGGCGTCAATAGTCATGAAAAACGGCTGGATTGATGCTGTTGTAGTAGGTTGCGACAGGCTTGCAGAAAACGGCGATGGAGCGAACAAGATTGGAACTTCAGGAGTTGCAATTCTAGCAAAGGAGTATGGCATACCGTTTTACATGTTCGTACCGACCTCGACCATAGATCTTGAGACGGAGACGGGAGAAGATATTCCAATCGAGCTTCGCAATGGTGATGAGATTTACAAGATGTGGTACGAAAAAGACATGGCACCAAACGGCATCAAAACATATAATCCGTCATTTGACGTGACAAGGGCGGAGTATATAACGGCCATCGTAACCGAAAAGGGGATAGTTAGACCTCCGTACAAGGAGAACCTGATAAGGCTGATGAGAAAATAATGAGTTATAAAGTAGTATTATCGAGCTTTGAGGGACCTTTTGACCTGTTGGTTTACCTCATAGAAAGCGCCAAAATGAGCATATACGACATTCAGATTTCTGAGATTACCGAGCAGTACGTCGGATATCTGAATGAGATGAAGGAGGCTGATATAGCGGTATCGGCTGAGTTTATGGTGCTCGCAGCAACTTTGATTGAGATAAAATCGCGAATGATTCTTCCGCGTATGAGCGAGGAGGGTATAGATGCTACGATAGAAGATCCGAGAAACGAGCTCGTTGAGAGACTTTTAGAGTACAAGCGCTTTAGACAGATGTCAGATGAGCTTGGCAGAAGATTTGAAGAAAACTGCATGATTTACGAAAAGCCGAGCGAGGATATTTCGGTATACACCGAAAATCCGGATGAAATTTTGAATTTATCGATGGAAAGCTTCATAAATACATTTAAGTTATTCCTCGAGAGAGAAAAGCGTGTAGCGGTAGTAAAGTCACACTATCAGAGAGTGGAGCGAGAGAAAGCTTCGATTGAAAGTCGTATAGTTTACATCAAGGATAAGATTAAAAATGCCATAACAGGCGGAATCAAAAAACTGTCGCTTAAAGAACTGGTACCGAATAAAAAGAGCAGATATGATGTAATTGTCACTTTTGCTTCAGTACTTCAGATGATGAAGGATAGACAGCTAAAAGCTGAACAGGAGAAGATGTACGGTGAGATTTTAATCAGTACCGAGCTTGTAGATGAAAGTAAGGAGGCAATCGGTGTACAGTAAAAAAAGAGCTAAATCAACGCTTGAATCTTTGATGTATATTTGGGGAGAGCCTCTTGAAGTAAAGGATGCGGCTGAGGCTGCCGAGATAACAAAGGAAGAGGCGCTGGAGTGCTTCCTTGAGCTCATGGATGAATATGAGCAAGAGGGACGAGGAATCATGATAAGACGTGTGAGAAATTCCTTTCAGTTTGCGACTAGAGCGGAAAATGCAGACGCAATAGAAAGACTTTGCAGGCCGGTTAAGACTAAGAAGCTTACACAGGCGGCACTTGAGACACTCGCTATCGTTGCATATAAGCAACCGGTGACCAGATCTGAGATAGATTCAATCAGAGGAATTAAAAGCGATAGGATTCTCGATGGTCTTATGAAGAAGGAGCTGATTTGCGAAAAAGGTAGATCGGAAGGAATCGGAAGACCTATTCTCTATGGAACTACGGATATCTTTCTCAAGCAGTTTGGACTTACGAATATCAAAGAGCTTCCTGAATTTGAGGAACACGAAGATTTTGTAATCGATAGGGACGAAGATTCTTCATATCTTCAGATGAAGATAGATGTATAAAAATGTCATGCCCGGTTGAGCATGACGTCATAGAATCAACTATATTAATAATTTAAATTCTCGACGGCGACTATCTATGATGCCGTCGTTTTTCATTGTCTTTATTTCGCGCATCATCGCAGAGCGATCGACAGCAATGTACTCTGCAAGTTCAGCCAGACTCATCGGAATCTCGAAAAAATCGTTTGTAGAAATATCCTTGCGTGTCGACTTGAGATTGTAAATTTCTTTATTTGGATTGTGATATTTTTTATCCCTTGCTCCTCTTTCTGCCATGCGTGCATACTGGAGATAGGCAAGAAGTTTATTTCTAATGCTGCCCTGTTTAACTATGGAGAGGTGAAATGACAATTCCTGCGCCCTCTGGGCTGACATAACAAAGAGATTGCTGATTAACCGGCTATGATGTTCACACAGCTTTTCGCAAGGCGTGATTATGTGTTTGTAATCAAGATAGACGACCTTGCAGTCTTCTTCGGCTGTAACCATATACTCAAAATCCGATAGCGGCAGAGAAAAGGGCTCACCAAATAAATCACCGCTTTTATAACGCTCAAGTACGTAGAAATCGCCATACTCGTTGATAAACTCCAGCCTCGCCTGACCGGATTTGACGATTGCAATCTGCTTTGGATCGGACTGAGGGCTTTGATATATCATAATCAGCTCACCGCGCTTATAGTTTCGATATATTGGATTAAAGCACGGAAATATACTGGCTAGTGACTCTTCTGAAATGTTGTCGAGAATTTGCGTCTTTGCCATGAATTACCCTCCTGAAATGTTTTGTAATATTTAATTAAATTATATTACAAAAAGTTGCAAATGTCACTACTGACTAAAAATAAATTGGGTACAATAAGTAATAAGTGAATGTTTTTAAAGCAAGGAGGTATAACATGCTTTTTAAGACAACTGAAGCTCATGAGGAGTTTAGAGCTAAAATTAGAAAATTTGCAGAGGAAGAAGTAAAACCTATTGCATTTATGCTAGATCAGAAAAACGAATTTCCGCACGATATAGTAAAGAAGATGGCAAAACTTGGAATTATGGGAACGCCATATCCAAAGAAGTATGGTGGTGCGGGACTTGACGCAATAAGTTATGCAATCGCAGTTGAAGAGCTTTCAAGGGTTGACGGTGGTACAGGTGTAATATTGTCTGCACACGTTTCACTGGGATCATACCCTATATTTGCATACGGAACAGAGGAACAGAAACAGAAGTATTTGGTACCTTTGGCAAAGGGCGAAAAGCTGGGTGCTTTCGGTCTTACAGAGCCTAATGCAGGATCGGATGCAGGTGGCACGGAGACAACCGCAGAATTAAAAGGGGATTATTATATACTGAATGGAAACAAGATTTTCATTACAAACGCACCTATTGCTGATACATATGTAGTATTTGCGGTTACTACACCAAATATCGGAACAAAGGGAATCAGTGCATTCATCGTAGAAAAGGGCTGGGAAGGATTTGAGTTTGGAGACCACTACGACAAGATGGGTATCAGATCGTCATCTACAGCTGAACTTATCTTTAACGATGTAAAGGTTCCGAAGGAAAACCTGCTCGGCAAGGAAGGACAGGGATTCAAGATTGCGCTTTCAACACTTGACGGTGGAAGAATCGGTATAGCTTCACAGGCGCTAGGTATTGCGCAGGGAGCTTACGAGGCGGCTGTAGAGTATGCGCTTGAGAGAATTCAGTTTGGAATTCCTATCGCACACCAGCAGATCAACTCGTTCAAGATTGCAGACATGGCTACAAAGCTAAGAATGTCGAGATTCCTTATCTACTCAGCAGCAGAACTTAAGGAACATCACGAGCCATTTGGAATGGAATCGGCTATGGCTAAGCAGTACGCTTCAGATGCAGCACTTGAGATTTGTAACGATGCACTTCAGATCTTTGGTGGTACAGGATACCTAAAAGGTATGGAAGTTGAGAGAGCTTATAGAGATGCTAAGATTACAACTATATATGAAGGTACAAATGAAATTCAGAGAGTTGTAATAGCAGCTCACATTCTAGGTAAGGCTCCACAGCAGGCAGCACCGGCAGCACAGAAAGGACCTATCACAGGTCAGAGAAAGAAGATTCTTTTCTCGGGAAGTGCGCAAGAGCAGGTTGACCAGCTTGTTGCAGCACTCAAGTCAGACGGATTTGACTTCACAGTAGGTATTGATCCTAATACGCCGATTGTTGATGCAGATAGAGTAGTATCAGCAGGCAAGGGTATCGGAGAGAAGAAGAATATGAAGCTAATTGAGGATCTTGCTAAGCAGGCAGGAGCAGCAATAGGTTCATCAAGACCGGTGGCAGAGACTCTCAAGTATGTTCCTCTGGACAGATACGTAGGTATGTCGGGGCAGAAGTTTACAGGAAACCTATATATCGCTTGCGGTATCTCAGGAGCAGGACAGCATCTCAAGGGAATCAAGGAAGCAACGACAATAGTAGCTATCAACAAGAGCAAGAATGCACCTATCTTCAAGAATGCGGACTACGGAATCGTAGGAGATGTAATGGAGATATTACCGCTGCTTACAAAAGCGCTGGACAACGGCGAGGAGAAAAAGCCCGCACCACCTCGTGTCAAGATGAGAAAGGCAACAGTACTCAAGGAGCCTTCGCCATGGGAAATACACGTTTGCAAGGGCTGCGGATATGAATACGACCCGGCAAAGGGAGACGAAGAAGGCGGAGTTAGCATAGGAACTACATTTGAATCGCTACCGGAAGAGTGGATTTGTCCGCTTTGCGGAGAAGAGAAAACAGGCTTTATCAAAGTAGAACAGCCTAAGAAGGAGGAAAAATAATGCATTGTGTTAGAAAAGTAACCGAAGATTTATTCTGGGTCGGTGGAAATGACAAAAGGCTTCACCTCTTTGAGAACATTCATCCCATTGAGGATGGAGTTTCATACAACTCTTATCTGTTATTAGATGAAAAAACGGTTCTTTTTGATACCGCAGACTGGTCAGTAGGCCGTCAGTTTATCGAAAATGTTGAGTACGTACTCGATGGAAGAAAGCTCGACTACATGGTAATCAACCACATGGAGCCTGACCACTGTGCATCCATGGAGGAAATTATTCTCAGGTATCCGGATGTGAAGATCGTATCTACAGAGAAGGCTCTGATGCTCATGCACCAGTTCAACTATGATGTGGATGCTAACTTCATTCAGGTTGCAGAGGGAGATACTATGAGCTTCGGTAAGCACAATGTTGTCTTCGTGGAGGCACCTATGGTTCACTGGCCTGAGACTATGGTGACATTTGATACCACAGACGGAGTTCTCTTCAGTGCGGATGCGTTCGGATCATTTAAGTCCCTTGACGGAGCACTATTTGCTGACGAGGTTGACTTTGATGGAGAGTGGCTAAACGAAGCAAGACGCTACTATACAAATATCGTAGGCAAGTATGGACCTGAGGTTATGGACCTGTTAAAGAAGGCGCAGACAATCGATATCAAGATAATTTGCCCGCTTCACGGACCGGTATGGCGTAAGGATATCGGTTATATCCTGGATAAGTACATCCACTGGGCTACATACACACCGGAGGAGAAGGGCGTGCTCGTATGCTACGCTTCAATGTACGGAAATACAGAGAACGCAGCACATATCCTGGCTACAAAGCTACACGAGAAAGGAATGCATAACGTGCACATGTACGATGTATCAAAGACACACGTATCATACCTAATCGGAGAGGCTTTCAAGTACAGCCATCTGGCACTTCTTTCAGTAACATATAACCTGAACGTATTCCCATCAATGGAAAACTTCGTTCAGGATATGAAGAGACTTAACCTGCAGAAGAGAGTAGTTGCAGTCGTAGAAAACGGATCATGGGCTCCACAGGCAAGCGTTTTGATTAACGAAACACTTGATGAAATGAAGCAGATGACAGTTCTAAACGAAGAAGTTTCTGTACTATCATCAGTATCAAAGATGACGGAGAGCGAACTGGATTCACTCGCAGACAGCATCATTGAATCGATGTCACAGAGCTACTAAGAGATAGAGGCGTTATACATCAAAGTGTATAAGCGCTGAAATAAATGTAATTAGCTAAACTTAAAAAATGACGGCATAATTCTGGTTTTAGAGTTATGCCGTTTTGTATAAAGTAGATGATTCCAGGCTTAACATTAAAATGTGGAGCATAAAAAAGCTTCACATAATATTTAGAAACTCAAAGAAATCAAGCCATTTACAAAACAAGGGGAATAATTTATTATATACATATATGAAAAATAATAAGAAAAACAGCAAGATAATTGCAGGCGTAGTTCTGTTCATACTTATTGTATGCTTAAGTTTTTTTAAGACGGATCTTCCTCAGCCGCTGAGAGAGTATCTCGGCATGGAGCCTTCCGGCAGTGAGAGCATACATAGGCGTGGAAATGTAAAGGTGAATCCTGCTAATCCCGGGGAACTTCCGGATGGGCTAAAAGTAGCTGATAGCAAGCAGATAAATAGCAAGGGCGAAAAGCTTGCAGCCGGCGATGTCATAGATACATTTCCTTATAATGCAGAGTATAGCTTTGCCGTGGTGAACGGCAACAAACCAGGCTTTACGGAGGAAGAGCTTGCGAGCTCTGAGTTTCAGAGTTACGGTGACCTGGATTATCTGGGCAGATGCAGACCTGCAACGTCAATGCTCGGAAGGAATATGATGCCTACCGAAAAAAGAGGCAGCATAGGTATGATTAAGCCGAGCGGTTGGCACACCAAGAGATATGATAAACTGATTGCAGATAAGTATCTTTACAACCGTTGTCATTTGATCGGATATCAGCTTAGCGGACAGAATGCAAATAGAAAGAATCTGATAACGGGAACCAGATATCTGAATGTGGAGGGGATGCTTCCGTTTGAGGATATGGTAGCGGACTATATCAAAGCTACAGACCATCATGTGCTCTACAGAGTGAGACCTTTATTCTACAAAAATGACCTTGTGGCTAGAGGAGTGCAGATGGAGGCACAATCGATAGAAGACGACGAGATACGCTTCAATGTATTTATATATAACGTGCAGCCTGATATACAGATAAATTATAGAAATGGAAACAGTAAGAAGAAGTAGGAAGTAAATGGGAAGACCGGAGCTGAGCAAAAAAAAGAGAATAGTCATCAAAGTAGGATCTTCTTCGCTCACACATGCAGAGAGTGGCAGACTCGACCTCGTGAAGATGGAAATCCTGACGAGAGAGATATCATACTTGAGAAACTGCAATGTCGACGTGGTGCTCGTTACATCGGCTGCAATTGCGGCAGGAAGCAGTGCGCTTAGGCTTGAGGAAAGACCCGAAAAAATACAGCTTAAGCAGGCTTGCGCATCGGTAGGACAGGCTAGACTTATGATGATATATCAGAAGCTGTTTTCTGAGTATAATCAGATTGCAGGTCAGATTTTGATGACAAAGAATACCGTTTTACATAGTGAAAGCCGTGATAATGTGTGCAACACATTTGAGGAGCTTCTTAAACTAGGGGTAATTCCAATAGTAAACGAAAATGATAGTGTAGCCACATCAGAGATTGATGAGGTTCCTGTGTTCGGAGATAATGACAGACTTTCGGCGGTCGTTGCTAATTTGATAGGTGCAGATCTTTTGATACTTCTTTCGGATGTCGAGGGTCTTTATACAGACGATCCGCACAGAAATCCGGAAGCTAAATTCATAAATACGGTTGAATCACTTAGCGACAAGTTTGTTTCGATGGGCAAGGCAACTACGGGAACCGGAGTTGGAACCGGTGGCATGGCGACAAAGATAGCAGCTGCCGAGATTGCAGTAAACTCGGGCATAGATATGATAATTGCCAGCGGCAATGATTTTCATGTGATTCACAGGATTCTCGAGGGTCAGGAGTTTGGAACTCTGTTTCTGGGCAAGCACGATGCTAATTTTGATCTTCAGGAATATCTGGGCAAATAGACAGGAGAAGATATGAATTTATCAGAACTTGGAATAAGAGCAAAGCAGGCTTCAGTACTGCTTGCTAAGATGAATGTAGAGACTAAGAATAGGGCTCTCATTGCCTGTGCAGATGCACTTATAAATGAGAGAAAGAGCATACTTGAGGCAAATGCCAAGGATGTTTTGGCTGGCCGCGAAAAGGGTATGAACGAAGGAATTATAGACAGGCTGACGCTCACAGAGGAGAGGATTAAAGGCATAGCGGATGGTCTTGAGCAGGTTGCAGCGCTTAACGATCCTGTGGGTGAGGTGCTCGAGATGAAGAAACGCCCTAACGGGCTTTTGATAGGCAGGAAGCGCGTGTCACTAGGCGTAGTCGGAATGATATATGAGGCTAGACCTAATGTTACACCGGATGCTTTTGCGCTTTGCTTTAAGTCTGGTAACGCAGTTATTTTGAGAGGCGGAAGCGATGCGATAAACTCCAATATTGCTATCGTCAAAGTTTTACGGGATACACTTAAGGCTTGCGGAATCACAGAAGATGCAATACAGCTGATTGAGGATACTTCGCATGAGGTTGGAACGCAGTTCATGAAGATGAACGGATATCTCGATGTGCTGATTCCAAGAGGCGGCGCAGGACTAATTCAGAGCGTAGTGCAGAATGCAACTGTGCCGGTAATAGAGACCGGAACCGGAAACTGCCATGTCTTTGTCGATGAATCAGCTGACCTAAACATGGCGGTTGATATAATTGAGAATGCAAAGACGCAGAGAATAGGTGTTTGTAATGCCTGCGAGTCCGTGCTTGTGCACGATGCGGTAGCTGATAAGCTTCTACCTTTGCTGGGAAAGAAGCTCGCAGAGCACCATGTTGAGATGCGCGCAGACGAGAAAGGCTGTTCGCTCATAGATAATGCAGTACCTGCGACAGATGATGACTGGGGAAGGGAGTATCTAGACCTCAAGGTATCCATCAAAGTCGTTTCAGGAGTTGATGAAGCTATAGCACATATCAATAAATACAACACAGGGCACTCTGAGACCATAGTTACAGATAGCTATACAAATTCACAGAGATTCCTCGATGAGGTGGATGCTGCCGCTGTATATGTAAACGCATCGACGAGATTTACGGATGGATTCGAGTTCGGCTTCGGAGCCGAAATCGGCATCAGCACACAAAAGCTGCATACTCGTGGTCCTATGGGTCTGGAGGCTCTAACGACCACTAAGTATATAATTTACGGTAATGGTCAGATTAGATAAGGAGGAAACCATGTTAGTAGTAAGCACAGAGTACATCGAGGGTTACGATCTCGAAATGCTGGGAGTTGTAAAGGGTGGCGTTGTTCACTCAAAGAACGCATTTCGTGACTTCGGTGCAGGTCTAAAGACAATCGTAGGTGGCGAGATCAAAGCTTATACAGATATGATGAACGAAGCTAGAGATCTTGCAACAAGAAGAATGGTTGAGGAAGCTGTTGCTCTTGGCGCAGATGCTGTAGTAGGACTAAGATATGCATCAGCAGCAATCATGCAGGGCGCATCAGAGGTTATGGCTTATGGAACAGCAGTTAAGGCCAGAAAGAAATAAGTAAGCAAATTAAGGTGGCAGGTGTGCATTTGCATGCCTGTTATTTTTTGTAGAAAGAAAACCTCACGTTTGTGATGATTTTTTAATTTGGCTTGATAATTCAAGTAAAAAGACCTCGTTTTGATACCAAAGTCGGTGCCGTGAGCTCGTGTGAATTTTGACTTTATGATTGAGAGAGGGAAGCAAATGTGATAAAATTTAGATAATAGCACGAGGAGGTTTGAGATGAAAAAATTGACATTTATATATTTAAAAGGTTGCCCATACTGTAAGAAAGCTATGAAGGCTTTTGATGCACTTTTGAACGCTAATGACGAGTACAAGAAGGTGGAGATAGACGCAGTAGAAGAGGGCGAGAATCCGGACAGAATTGCAAGTCTCGACTACTATCACGTACCAACGTATTACATTGGAGATGATAAATTGTTTGAGGCATCACCCGGGGATTCCTATGAGGTAATTGAGGCGGCAACTAAGAAAGCTCTAGAAGCTGCTTTAGCAGAGTAGTACAAGATAATATAAGGAGTGCGAAAGATTTTATGAAGGAATTTAAACCGGTTAAAGAGGGTAAGGTACGCGAGATTTACGATATTGGTGACAGTCTTATTTTGGTCGCAAGCGATAGAATATCAGCTTTTGATGTGATTCTAAAGAACCTCATCGTCGGCAAGGGAGCGGTTTTGACGAAGATGTCAAAGTTCTGGTTTGACCTGACAAAAGATGTAGTTCCAAACCATATGCTTTCAGTTGATACTAAGGACATGCCGGAGTTCTTCCAAAACGAGAATTTTGAGGGAAGGTCGATGATGTGCAGGAAGCTTACGATGCTTCCTGTAGAATGCATCGTAAGAGGATATATCACAGGTAGTGGATGGAGCAGCTATCAGAAGACAGGTGAGGTTTGCGGAATCAAGCTTGAGGCAGGACTTAAGGAGTCACAGAAGCTGAGCGAACCTATATACACGCCCAGCACCAAGGCGGAAATCGGCGATCACGATGAGAATATCTCATTTGAGCAGAGCATAGATGTAATTGAACGCGATTTTCAGGGACATGGAAGAGAGTACGCAGAGAAGATCAAGGATTGCACTATTGCGCTTTACAAGAAGTGCGCAGACTACGCTCTTGAGCGTGGAATCATCATCGCGGACACCAAGTTTGAATTCGGTGTGGACGAGAACGGCAAGATCGTAATAGGTGATGAGATGCTAACTCCTGACAGCTCACGCTTCTGGCCGGCAGAGGGCTATGAGGCAGGTAAATCACAGCCTTCATTTGATAAACAGTTTGTTCGTGATTGGCTCAAGGCAAATCCGGATAGCGATTATCTTCTTCCTCAAGATGTAATAGACAAAACTATATCTAAATATCAAGAAGCCTTTGACAAACTAACAAAATAGGATGTTATATTCGTATAAATAATATTTTTGCGGAAGAGGAACATATGGAAAATATAATGGTTTGTGTAACAAAGCAGCGTAACTGCCAGCGACTTATCGACTATGGCAAGGCTTTGATGTGTGACGATGATTCTATACATATAATTCATGTAACGGGCTCGGATTATAATTTTTTAGGTGATTCCGAGGAAAACAAAGCCTTGGAATTTCTATACGAAAAGGCAAGAGAAGCAGGAGCTGACCTAACCGTACTTAAGTCAGATGATACAATTTCGACGCTTTGCTCCCTGGCAAAGGATAACGAGATTACAAAGATGGTCGTAGGTGCGTCAGGAGAGGCTGTTGATAATGGCGGCAACTTTCTGGGGGAGCTAAGGACGAAGCTCGACAAGGCTGTCGAGTTAATTATAGTACCTTCGGAGCGCTAACAGTAATATAGGAGAAGAGATTGGATTTTAAATTTAATCCCGATATAGAAAAAGAACTTTATGATGTTTGTATAGTGGGCGCGGGTGCATCCGGTCTAATGGCAGCCAACGTAATTCTGAGAGAAAAGCCTGATTGTAAGCTTCTCTTAGTTGATGCCAAGGACAGACCCGGCAGGAAGATTGCGGCCTCCGGAAACGGTAAATGCAATCTGTCGAATATCAAAAGCGAGGGCTGGAGCATTGTTTCAGCCTTTTTTGGGTATTTGGGAGTACTGACAAAGCATGATGGAGAGGGAAGGATTTACCCCTATTCAGAATACGCGCCCGATGTTGTAGAGGCGCTGACAAATAAGCTTGAGTCTGCGGACTGGCTGCTTTCGAGCAGACTTACATCTGTCAAATACGCCAAGGGCGTTTTTCTGGCCGCAGCAAGACAGGACGCGCCTAGTGTAAAATCAAAGGGTAAAGGGGCGAAATCAAAACAAGTTTCAAAGAACCAAAAACCCAAGACTTTTAGCATAAAAGCAAAGCGTCTTGTCTTAGCCTGCGGCGGAACCGCAGCGCCGCAGCTCGGGACATGCGGCGATGGCTTTGCCTTGGCAAAGCAGCTCGCGCACGCAGTGCGCGAGCCGGTTCCGGCGCTCTGCGGCATAAAGACCGAGCAAAACATGAAGAAACTCGGTCTCTCCGGGGTGAGGCAAAAGGTACTTGTCAGCCTCACCCGCCGCAGCGATCTGCTCGCGCAGGAAGCGGGTGAAGTTCAGTTTACTGACTACGGACTGTCGGGAATTTGCATATTTAATATGACAAGATTCATAGCTTATGAAGATGTACTAAAGGGCAGATTTTCAGATTACAGCATCAAACTCGACTTCCTGCCTGAGTTTGATGAAAAGCAAGTAGAGGGCTTTTTAGAGCGCTCACAGGGGAGTCTTTGTTCAATACTTAAGCCTCAGCTTGCAAACTATATAAACACAATATCTGAGGATTATAGAAGCCTTGCAAATGTCATCAAATGCGTCAGCTTTGATATAGCAGGGCTCTGCGATTGGGATAAGGCTCAGGTGACTAGAGGCGGAGTTATACAGAGCGAATTTAACCCGAATACCATGGAGTCTAAGAAACTTAAAGGACTGTACTTTACGGGTGAAATCGTGGACTTTGACGGAGCATGTGGAGGCTTTAACCTGCAGCACGCATGGGAAACAGGCATGAAGTGCGGGCAGGATATAGTAGCTAAGCTATAGCCTTATCGATTGGAGGCATGACATGAAAAAGATTGTTTGCATAGTCGCAGTGCTATCGTTAGTTTTATTTGCAGGCTGTGGCAGTAAGAAATCTGTGGATGAGGCGGACGGAAAGAAGCTGATGACCAAGTTCTGCAGGGTTTTCTTTGAGACGAACTACGAAAATCGTTATACCGACTTTCTTAAGGATAAGGATCAGGAGAAGTATTACAAGGCTTTTGAGGAAATGGCAACCAAAGAATGCCTTAAGGATATGATGGCCGGTAGAAATCCTCTAAAGTACGACAAGAAGTGTGCAGAAGATGGGCTTGTGTATAAGCCTGCTGACATAGAGTTTACTAAGTCAAGCAATGAGGATGATGTGAGCGGAAGCTACGAATTCAAGTTGATTTTGAAGGAAAAGACTAGCGGAGAAAGAATAAATGTAGCGGGGCAGATAAGCATCGAGGATAAGGAAGGTAAATTACTAGTCAGTAAAATTTACATAAGCAGCATGTCTAAGGAATAAAGCTATGGATATTAAGACTGATACATCACCAAAGGAAATCATTGCCTGTGCAATGGCAGAGCTCGCCGAGCTTATGAAGCCGGACGGCTTTCGTTTCTACAAAAGCAAGCTGGAAGTACGCAAGTGCTCTGATTTTATATTTTCCATATCAACTCAGCTAAACCGTAATAATCAGGTCGGAGAAAGGGTACAAGCTATATTGACCTGTTCTATTTTCGACAAGGAAGGAAAAGAGTGCTTTTGGTCTAAGGGAATTCCCCATTCAAACCAGAATCAAGATTTTCTTTCATGGTGGGATTTTTGTGGTAATGAATCATACGAGCATTCGATTGAGAAAATAAAAGAGCTTATATCACATCATTTTTTACCTTTTGTTCGAAGAATGGAGTCTGAACTGGAGCTTGTTATACAGGAAGTTGCAGATAAGGGATTTTGTGTATTTTCGGATGAAGCTGTATATGACGCAGGATTCATAGTACCGGTTAATTTTTTGCTTAGATATGGAACGCATGAACAACTTACTACGGCATTTCAAAATTATATAGATAATCATGAGCTACCATATGTCAAAACAAATATGAAAAAAGCCCTTGATTTGCTCAAGGAAAATAAAGAAGTGAATAATAATGGTGAAAAATATTATGCTGAAGTTGTCTTTGAGCATAATATAAACCTCAAATTCTAAAAAAATACCCACCTTACTGGATTATCTTATTTGATTCCAAGAAGGTGGGTTCTTGTTTAAGGGGCTATAGAACAAAAAGTGTGTAAAAATGACATATACATTGAAAAATCAATATCTGCGGTGATTTAATCTTTTTTGAATGAAGATTAAGGGTGGAAAAATTATGTGTAAATTTTCCTTTAAATGTTAAGAATCCAATTCTAAAATGTGACATATCTTCCCTAGAATTAGTGTTATTGGAGTAACATGGCTATCGCGTAAACCGTTTGCTTCGTATTTTTACATTAATTACATGAATTAGTGCAAGAGTGCATATTGTATAGATTTAGTTTCAAATAATGTACTTACATTTGAATACCATATTAATTGATGCGAAGAATTCAATCTGAGTCAATCTGTTTATATACATGCAATTATTTTATTATACCATATAGTCAGACAAAACAAAAGACTTGACTATTAAGAATTATAAGTTATTATAAAGATGAAAGAGACAGTTACAATTATGAATCAAATACAAGGGGGTGTTAAAATCTACTTACTACATATTTAATTTAATATATTATATTCATAAGTCGTTCCAATCATAGTAGAAGATATATCATCTCTGTATGTTATGTTGTTACTCGGTAGCTTTATTTTAATAATGCCGAATGGTCGAATCTATAATTGACTTAGAGAAGGGAAGTAATTTATGAAAGTTTTTAAAAAAAGTAGCATACTAATTATAGCAATGGTATGTTTAATTAGTTCCATGTCTGTTTTGCCATATGCTTACGCGGGCGAAAAGGTTTCAGATGAAACGGTAAGTGTATCTGAAAATACTCTGAAATCTAATAGATATTACACTAAAGTTGTAAACGGACCAGAATCAGTACAATCATTTTACACTACAAAAGCACAAGCAAGTTCAATCGCTAATACGAATGCATTGATTTCATACATGCTTGGACAATTACCCCTACTTGGTTGCTATTTGTCAGTAGGTAACTTATATGATGTTGGATATGCTCTTTATGGTTTGGATGGACCTGGAACAACATATTTTAGACACCACATAATCTATTACTACCATGTGGACAGAATAACAGGTAGAAAAACTTTAATATCAAGATATCTGGATATTACTGTATCTCTGCACAATTCTTCAAACCACGAAGTTATAAGAAGGCATTTCAAGTTTAGTATGAAGTAGTTTATATCTAATACTATGATTGGAACAATTAATAAATAGAAAACGCATAGTTTCGCAATATAAGATAAGGGTGAACAAATATGTCAAATAAGAAAAGGATTGGAACGGTACTAATATTCTTTGGGATTGGTTACATTTTAAACTTTCTAATAAGAAATGGTCTCGCAGATATAATAAACCTTTTGTTTAAAGGTGCACATATTCCTAATGTCTCATTCTCCTTAATCTATTTAATTGATGTTTTAGGTGGTATTATAATGACTGTTATAGGGATATATATGTTAAGATCAGACAAAAAAGATAAATGATATATATTGCTATCTCCTATAGTAATTTTAACACTATGGTTTTGTTTTTAGGCATTGTTTTTAATATCTTAATTGCAGAAAGCGGTTTTGGTGAGTGCATATAGCACTACCCAAAATCGCTTTATTATAGCACTTTGTTTATAATGTTCATGTCAACAGATAAAATTAGCCTAAGCTCTTTTTATCAAACTCTCTCCGGTCATCTCCTCCGGAATTGCAATTCCCATAAGGTCGAGGAGGCTTGGTGCCAGGTCGCAGAGCTTTCCTCCATCCTTTAGAGCTAGTGGCTCTTTCGCAATGTGCACGAGTGGAACCGGATTTAGCGAGTGGGCGGTCATCACGTTTCCGTCTTCATCAAGCATCTCGTCTGCATTTCCGTGATCGGCTGTCATAAGTATCTGACCATCGGCCTTCAGTATAGCGTCTAAAATTCTGCCAACACATGTGTCAAGAGCCTCAATAGCCTTGATCGCAGCATCCATAACTCCGGTGTGACCTACCATATCTGCATTTGCAAAGTTTAAAATTATGCAGTCGTACTTAGCGCTTTCTATCGCCTTAAGCACCTTGTCAGTCACCTCAAAAGCACTCATCTCAGGCTGCAAATCATAGGTCGCAACCTTAGGTGATGGAACCAGGATTCTGTCCTCACCGGGATAAGGTTTTTCTATTCCTCCATTAAAGAAGAAAGTTACATGTGCATACTTTTCTGTTTCGGCTATACGAAGCTGCTTAAGTCCAAGTGAAGAGATGTACTCGCCGAAGGTATTAGAAAGTGACTGAGGAGGGAAGGCTATTCCAACATTAGGAATAGAAGCGTCGTACTGAGTCATGCAGATATATGTGATATCATTTCTTACTACGCCTCTATCGAATCCATCAAAGTCAGGATCTACTATAGCTCTTGTTATCTCCCTTGCTCTATCAGGTCTGAAATTGTACATTATTACGCTGTCGCCGTCGCAGATATTGCCTTGGCTTTTGCCGGCTTCAGCGCTTCTTGTTTTGATGCAGCATGGCACTACAAACTCATCGGTCTCATCTCTATCATATGCAGTATTGACAGCAATTTCAGCGGAATCAAAGAACTCTGCCTTACGATTTACGATTGCGTCATAAGCCTTTTGCACTCTATCAAAGCGATTGTCCCTATCCATGGCATAGTATCTGCCGGATACCGTAGCGATTTCACCAAGACCAAGCTCTGTCATGTATTCCTCAAGCTCGCTTATGTACTTTTGTGCACTCTTTGGTGGAACGTCTCTTCCGTCGAGGAAGCAGTGCACGAAAACGGAGTCGAGTCCATTTGTTTTTGCCATCGAAAGCAGTGCTTTAAGATGTTCTATGTGGCTGTGAACTCCGCCGTCAGAGAGAAGCCCCATGAGATGAAGGCTTTTGCCATTCTCAAGTGCATTATCCATTGCTTTTACCAGCTCCGGATTTTTCAAAATCTCTCCGCTCTTTGCCTGTTGACTTATGCGAGTCAGTTCTTGAAAAACAACTCTTCCGGCACCTATATTAGTGTGTCCGACCTCTGAGTTTCCCATCTGCCCCTCCGGAAGCCCAACGGCAAGTCCGCTTGCTGCAAGCTCGGTGTTCGGGTATCTTTTAAATATTTCATCAAAATGTGGCGTCTTAGCCTTTGCGATAGCATTGACCTCTTTATTAGGATTTATGCCAAAGCCGTCTAAAATCATCAGCATTGTCGGTCTGTGTTTTATCTCCATATATATCTCCTTATTACAGTCCTCTTATTCAATTATATCAAGAAATTTGGTATAATCAACATATCTGAGCTTGGAAGATATAGATGTAGGAGAATTTTGATGAACTGGACGAGAGAACAAAGCGAAGCCATAAATATAAGAAACAAAAACGTGCTAGTCGCGGCAGCTGCAGGTTCCGGAAAGACGGCGGTTTTAGTTGAGCGAATTCGAAAACTGGTCTGCGAGGAAAACGTTCCTGTGAGCAGTCTTCTTGTCGTTACCTTTACTAAGGCTGCTGCAGCAGAAATGAAGGAGAAGATAAGAAAGTCCTTAACCCGGGAACTCAGGGCACTTCAGGATAATCAAAGGGTTCTGTCAAAAGCAGGCCAAGTGGAATTCAATTTTGATGATGAAGCAAGGGAAAAGATAAGATACATTAAAGCTCAGCTTTCAGACCTTCCACAGGCGGACATCTGCACCTTCCACGCCTTTGCTCTAACGGTCATAAGAAGATTCTTCTATTTGATAGATATAGAGCCGGAGCTTGTCATTTGTGATGAAGTCAGTGCAACCCTGATTCAGCAGGATGTGATGGATGATCTGATTGAGGATGAGTTCGAAAACTTTAGGGATGATTTTAAGGCTCTCATGGATGCACAAAGTAGCGACCGTAATCCTAACAAGATCAGAGATTTAATCTTTAAGCTCTATACCCACCTTATGGCTATGCCGTATCCGAAGGAGTGGATGGAAGAAGTTCTTGTAACTTTGAGTCTTTCCGGTGACGAGTTTGAAAAGAGTACGCTTGCGAGAGAATATCTGGATTACATCTCTGAGTCAATAGAAAGTGCATATGGAAACTTTGATGCAGCAGTAGAAAATCTAAGAGCCGAGGAGCTTGAGCGTATGGCGGCTTTGATAGAAGAAGCGGAACTTGCCAAGCTTAAGAATGCAAGGGAAAAGCTGACGCAGCTAAAAGCTGAAGATAAGCCTCTTGGCGTAATTATAGAAGAGCTGGCTCCTTGCATAGTCCTGGATGAAGCTCAGCTAAGAGCCAGAAAAGACGAAAAAGAAGCCTATGACCAAATTAAGGGTATGATCAAGGACTTGCGCGATTCGGCGAAGGCGGAGATAAAGGAGTTACAGTCTGAACTTCTTGGCATCAGCCTTAATGAGAAAATAGATGATATAAATGCTACTGAAAGCTATGTGAGAACACTATTTAGGCTGGTGCAGGACTTTGATAGAAGATATAGCGAGGCGAAGACTGCCAAGAGATACATAGATTTCAACGACATAGAGCATAAGTGTCTTGCGGTTTTAGAACACGAGGAAGCGAGAAAGTTCTTCAAAGATAAATTCGCTCATATTTTCATTGATGAATATCAGGATACGAACTTCATTCAAGAGGAAATCATCGGTAAGATAAAGAGGGAAAACAATGTATTCATGGTTGGCGATGTCAAGCAGAGTATATATAGCTTCAGACTGGCTGAACCGCAGATTTTCGAGGACAAGTATCAAAGCTATAGCGAGGGCTTATCCGAGCAATCAAAGGTAGTTGACCTAAATAAGAACTATCGAAGCAAGGAAGGAATACTAAGCTATGTCAACCGAATTTTCGAGCCTATTATGAGGGGATATGACGATAGAGCTGCGCTTCACAAGGGGCTGGACTACGATGGGCAGCTTAAGTATGAGCCTGAGCTTCATGTTCTTGCAATGGATCTTGCGGAGCAGGAGGACGAATCCGATAAGGCGATTCAAAGGCTAAAGAAATCAGAAGCAGAGGCTAAATACATAGCAGAGCTCATCAAGAAAAGCATAGGAACTCCTTTCTTTGACAGCAAGCAGGGCAAGGTTAGAGAGATAAAGAAATCAGATATAGTAATTTTGATGAGGGGTGTTAAAAGCCGTGGTGGCACACTTAGAGATATTTTACAGTCGGAGGGAGTAGATAGCTTTATCAACGATAGTGAGGGTTACTTTGATACGATAGAAATCAATATATTTATGAGCCTTCTATCTGTCATCGATAATATGCAACAGGATGTAGCTTTGATAAACATCCTCCACAGCGAAATCTTTGGACTATCTGCCGAGGAGCTTGCGAGGATAAGAGCTGACCACAGAAAGGGTTCGTTCTACGAGTCGCTTAAGAGCTTCGCTGAGTGCGAAGAAAGTGAACCTGTTTATCTAAAAGATAGGACGGCTGAGATTTTAGAAACACTGCACAGCTGGAGACTTCGCGCGCGTATAATGAATCTGCCGGAGTTCATCTGGGAGCTCATGATAGATAGCGGATACTATTTGATAATGGGAACACAGCCTGCAGGGACGCAAAAACAGGCGAATTTGAGGGCTTTGGTGGAGTATGCCGATAAATTCTCGGATGACAAGCAATCGAGTCTCTACGGCTTTGTTAGATATGTCGACTCTCTAAAGAAGCGTAACGTTAAGCTTTCCGAGGTCAAAATGCTCGGTGAGGGTGACGATGTAGTTAAGATTATGACCATACATAAGAGTAAGGGACTTGAATTTCCAATGGTCATAGTTGCAGGTATGAACGGAAGACTTCAATACTCAAATCAGGAAGACCTCATGATCCACAAGGATACCGGTGTGGGACTCACGCTAAAAAGCCTCGAAGGGCACTGGAAAAAGAGCACACTTGTGCAAAAGCTTATAGGTAGAAAGATCAGGCAGAAGGAAAAGGATGAGGAGGAAAGAATTCTCTATGTTGCGCTCACAAGAGCGCGTGACATCCTATATCTGGTTGGAACCGTCGATAAGGAGAACGCCTATGAGAGCAAGAGTGTCAGCAAGCTTAAGAAGATGGCAAGCTATCTTGACATGGTCGCACCTTATGTCGATGCCAAAATTGTAGTACCCAATTTAAAGCAAGAGAAGGCCGAAAGGAAGAAAAGTCTGCTTTGGAAGGAAGCATTCGACACAAGTGTAATCTCAGAAGCCGAGAGGGATAGCATCGAAGCCAGACTGGGCTACGAATATCCGCATAAACTTGCCATCGATCTAAAATCAAAGTACTCCGTTTCCGAGATAAACGTGGGTGGCGAATTAGAAATCAGTTCAAAAGCTACATATAATATAGTAAAACATCAAAACGAGCTCAAAGGTCTAAACGTAGGTATAAACGAATCCGAAAAGCAAAAGGGAAAGGTCTCCGCAGCAAAGCTTGGAACTATCTACCATAAGATAATGGAGGTGATAGATTTTTCCGTAGCGAAAAATGAGGGATATATATATGTAGAAAAAATCGCAAATGAATGTGTAGAAAAGTATTTCTTTACTGCAGAAGAACTTGAACAGGTAAATCTGAAAAAGATATGTGGCTTCTTTGATACAGAAATAGGAACAAGGGCGGCAGAGGCATCAAAGAGAGGAGAGCTCTTTAAGGAAAAGCCCTTTACATTCAAAATGTCATATAAGGGGAGCGATATTCTCGTACAGGGTATTATTGACTGCTACTTCAGAGAGGCAGGCAGGACTGTTTTGATAGATTATAAGAGCAGCTATGTATCGGAGATAGCTTTGTCTGAAAACGAGGAGCGTATAGCGAATCAATACAGAAAGCAGATAGATATATATGCAGCTGCACTCGGCAAAGCAGGTGAATCGGACTCATGTGAAGCATACATATACCTCCTATCTAGCGGTCATTTCATCAAAATGAGTGATTAAACAACTATATATATGAGAAAAGCTAATTCTTAAGCTAATTCTTAATCTATTTCTTAAGAAAAGCAAAGAATTTACCTAAAAATGCCCATAAAATTACACGAAATGTATAGAGGTTGCATATAAAATAGAGTATATTCAATATAAAAGTATAAATATACAATATGTAAAATTATTTTCTTAAGAAAAATTAAGAAAAATTAAGAAGTAAAAACGTTGTAATATCAATATTAATCACAAAACATTAAGTGATGGTCTTGTGAAAGTTTCAAAAAAGGGCTTGACGTAACGATGTATATAATCTAATATACGTATTGTGGTTCGGAAATAAATATGAACCTAACCACAAGAGTTCATGATTCATCTAAGATGGATTAACTCACGGGAAATACTTCGGTCCCTTGACCGAGTGCTGATAGATGAGTCAGTACGGAAAGGAACAGTACAACACATGAGTATCATCAAGGAAATTAAATCAAGAAGGGATTCAGTGCTGATATTAGCTTTGATAGTAACCTTAGTTCTATCAACTACGATTATATCGTCGGCAATGACCGCTAGCAGCAAGACTGTTGACTACTGGCAGCTGAAGCTCGGTAACAAGACTGTAGCTGTCTTTGATAATGAGTCACAGGCCAAGGAGGTAATCGAGCAGGTTAAGGCAAAGTATGTTGCTAAAGGTGCTAATGTTGAGGCAGTTGAAATTGATCCGGCTTTGACAGTTAATCAGATTACAGTAAAGGCATCTGATGAACAGCCAAAGGTGGAAAAAGGCACTAAGAAGCTTGTTGATAAGCTACTAGGTGATGAAAAAGCTAGCAAGACCTACACAGTTCAGGATGGCGACACGCTATGGGATATAGCAGCAGCTTTCGGAACAGATGTAGATACTATATTGGCAGCTAATCCTAATGTAAGTCTGGAAAGCCTAATGCCGGGAGACGTAATTAAGTTCTCAAGCAAGAGTTCACTTCTAACTGTAACAGTTAAGGAGAAGGTTACATCTGATAAGGCAGTAGAGTTCGATACAGTATATGAGGATACTGACGCACTTTATGAAGGTGAGGAAGAAGTAAAGACTGAAGGTGTTCAGGGAACAGAAAAGGTTACAGAAGTTGTAACAAAGTCTAACGGAAAAGTGGTTTCAACTAAGGTTCTATCATCTAAGACCGTTAAGGCTCCTGAGAGTGCAGTAGTTCTGAGAGGAACTAAGACTAAGGAAACACCGGCAGCACAGAGTTCAAGTTCAAACTCAAGATCAAATTCAAGCTCAAGCAGGGCTTCAAGTTCAAGAAGCTATGCAGGTTCAAGTCAAAGTGGATATTCTGCAAACGGAAACACAATTCTTGCAGCCGCTTATTCGCAGCTTGGAGTTGGACAGGATTGCACAAGCCTTGTAAGTAATTCACTTGCAGCCGCAGGAATTTACTTCCACGGATGGCCACAGCAGTACGCTTCACTTGGCTCATGGACTTCAAATCCGGTACCTGGAGACATAGTAATCTACGATACACACGTAGCTATTTATGCAGGTGGCGGAACAGCTGTTCACGGTGGATGGAATGGAGGAACAACAGCAGTTGGTCCTGTATCATGTAGTGCAAACTTAATTGGTTATATTCACATCGGCTAGGAATTGCAAGTTATTAAAGGATGCTTAATGGGCATCCTTTTTTTATACTATTACTGATGAAAATATGATATAATAAATTCGAAAACGAAATATATTGAATCTGTGAACGATGCTACGAAATAAATATGAGCAATCAAAAGGTAGGGAAGTGAGTCAAACTCCGCTGTCACGCAACTGTAGGGCAATGCCCAGCCAGATAACTACCCACAGAAAAGCTGTTTGTTACGAGTGATGACGATTAAGCACGCTAATTTGTTTAACTAAACTCATCTCTTTTGATGAGTTTTTTTATTAGTATTTCTAAAGAATATGGGAGGAAAAATGAGTAAGTTATTGAGAAAAATCTCTGTAGGAGTTTTGAGTCTAATAGTAGCAGCCGGAGTGGTAATTCCTACTATGAATGTAGATGCAGGAGAGGCGAATACAGAAAGTGGATCTGAGAATGTCACTATATATGGTCAAGCACCTGTTAAAGGTAAATATTTTGACTATACGGCAAGACTCTCTGTAACAGTAGACAAGAATAAGAAGATTGTTTCGGTTGCAGATGATAAGACAGATTATGATGGTGACCAGAACATAACCTACTGGAATAATGTAAAGAATGGCCTTAACGGTAAGAAGGGCTTTCTAGAAGCATTTAATGGACTTGATGAATCTAAAATAGATGGGGTTGATACTATTACATCTGCAACATTCTCTTGGAATGCCGTAAAGATGGCAATTAAGGAGTCATTTAAACAACTACCGGCAAAGAGAGCAGCTATCGCTAAGATAAATGCCTATGTGCCTAGCAAGAATATTGATCAAAATGTTATTAAGACCGCAAAGAAAAACTGCATTATGGCTATCAATCAAGAGAGGAATATTGCAAATCTGGACAAGATTGTTAATGATGCTATTAAAGAAATTGACAACGGAAAAGTTGTAGAAAAACCGGAAGAGGAACAGATAGAGGACGATGGAGACCTATATCCTTACACTTTAGATCAGGCTATAGCAGCTGTTCCTAGCGACTTAAGCATATTTACCGATGATAGTGTGAAGGCGCTGGAAGAGGTTAAAAAAGAAGCTGAAATGATTAAGGCTGATTCGAGCAAGAGTGAAGTTGCGAGGACAAAGATGGCAAGAAAACTCAAGACTGCTTTGAGCAAGCTGGTACTAAAAGACGGCATCTACAAATACACGGGAAATGTTAGATTCAGCACATTTAGAATGGTAAGCATGAATATCATCGCTAAGGATGGTAAGATGAGTGTTGTTGCATATCTACCCGGAAAAGGTCAGTACCTAATATATATGGGTAGTGCATCTGATGCTGAGGTTGCTGAGAAGGCAGGCAAGGATAACTTGATGATAAAACCGCTCTTTGAGGGAACAAATCCGGAAGGTAAGCAGGCATATGCGTTTGAATATCCGCTTCCACATCTTGAGAAGACTTTTGATCTGGCCCAGAGAGCATCAAGTAAGTGGTTCCATAGAATTCCCGTGTTCTATTCGGCAAATATAGTTAAGACCGATAAGATGGATGACTCGTTGGCAGCGCCTTATCAGAAGTTAAATGATGAAGCGATTGTTAAAAGCTTTGAGGAAAAGGTAAAAGCTATCGGAGAGATTACAACTGAAACGGCAAAAGCAATAAATGAAGCTCAGGCATTTTTTGATAATCTTACAGAAGCGCAGAAGGATTTAGCAAAGGAAGTAAAGAAAATACTAGATCAGAAAGCAGCGGCACTGGACAAGCTTCTAAATGAACCTTCATTCGATATCAAATATGATGAAAATGCGAACAAAAAATTTGAGAATGAATTTGGAAAAGATGGACTTGTTATAGATGCCAATAAAACTAAGGGGCTAGTTCTTTATGCAAAGGATGCTGATTTTGATAAGTTTGTATCTGTAAGTGTAGATGGAAAGGTATTGGACTTGGCCAACTATACTATAGAAAGAGGAAGTATCAAGCTATCGTTGAAGGCAAGCTATCTAAAAACATTAAAATCAGGTAATCACACAATTAGAATAAACACAACAGCTGGATTTGGAGAATATACATTTAATGTTGTGAATCAGAATTCAGGTATAGTCCCTCCTGCAAATGGAAATCAGTCAGTGCCTCAAAATGGAAATACTATAGCTGTTAGTAGAGCTGATAACCAGAGACCTGTTAACACAGGTGATGGTGTTGACTTCATTATATACACAATTGTACTTATTTCAGCATGTGCAGCAATATCTACGGCACTTAAGAAAAAATCAAACTAGCTCGTAAGTATGTCTGAATCATATTATCAGGCCTTATGATGATTACTTTTGTCATCCTACACTCAAACTAAACCCTTAGGCTAAGGTGATTTGGAGAATACTGAGATAAAAGCAAAGCCCTTATGAGAACATAGGGGCTTTGTCATGATAAGCTTAAAGCTTAATATTTACTTGTCAGTATTGTTTATACAATACCCTGAAGCATCATAGCTTCTGCTACTCTCTCAAATCCTGCGATGTTAGCACCGGCGATTAGATTGAATCCTAGGTTGTATCTCTTGCAAGCATCTGCTGATAGCTTGAAGATATTAACCATGATTCCCTCTAGCTGTCTGTAAACATCTTCCTCAGAGAATACAATGTGCTGAGCGTTCTGGCTCATCTCTAGGCATGAGCATGCTACACCACCTGCGTTAGCAGCCTTTGATGGTCCAACAACTACGCCGTTCTCCTGGAGATACTCAATAGCTTCGTTTGTTGTAGGCATGTTTGCTCCTTCGCAGAGGTACTTACAACCATTAGTAACCATTGTCTTAGCATCTTCGATGCGAATTTCGTTCTGTGTTGCACATGGAATGTATAGGTCAGCCTTAACTTCCCAAGGTTTCTTTCCTGCAAAGAACTTAGCATTTGGATACTTCTCTGCATAAGGTGAGCAGATATTCTTTCCTGAATTTCTTAGCTCAAGAAGGAAATCAACCTTATCTCCTGATACTCCATCCTCATCAAGGATATATCCGTCAGGTCCTGAGATTGTGATAACCTTAGCACCGAGCTCATTTAGCTTCTTAACTGTTCCCCATGATACGTTACCGAATCCGGAAACTGCTACCTTCTTACCTTTTAGATCTTCACCGCAGTGTTTCAGCATTTCTCTAGCAAAGAATACAATTCCGTATCCTGTAGCTTCTGTTCTTCCTGCAAGACCACCGTTTGCTGTTCCCTTGCCTGTCCAAGTTCCGTCATAACGATTTGTAATTCTCTTGTACTGACCCATCATGAATCCGATTTCTCTTCCGCCTACACCTAGGTCTCCGGCAGGAACGTCTGTGTCAGGTCCAATGTGTCTGTAAAGCTCTGTGATGAATGACTGACAGAATCTCATGATTTCGGCATCTGACTTTCCGTTAGGGTCAAAGTCTGAACCACCCTTACCACCACCGATTGGAAGGCCTGTAAGACTGTTTTTGAAAATCTGTTCAAATCCTAGGAACTTAAGGATTCCGGGATATACACTTGGTGCAAATCTCAAACCACCCTTGTAAGGTCCAAGAGCGCTGTTGAACTCGACTCTGTATCCTCTGTTTACCTGTACTTTGCCGCTGTCATCTACCCATGGAACTCTGAAGCTAACAGTTCTCTCCGGCTCGATAAGTCTTTCAACCAGTCCAGCCTCGACATATTCAGGATGTGCTTCCAGAACAGGTTCGATAGAAGTAAGAACTTCTTCTATTGTCTGATGAAATTCAGGTTCGCCTGGATTCTTAGCTTTAGCAATGTCGATGTACTTCTGAACTAAATTTGCCATTTCGATCTCCTCTTTTCTTAAATACATATTGTGTTGTAGTTTTTTTATACAATGCTGTGTATACACAAGCATCTAATCTAAATATACCACTTTGATATTTTTTCGTCAATATGAAATGGAACAAAAGGAAGGCTAATTTAATTTAATTTTTCTGATAGTTTACAAGCAACAAATTTGAGGGAAAATCATTGTGCTACTAGGATATATTTTGGCGTGTGAAGTCGCAGATTCTAACATTAAATTTATTGTGTATATGAGACAGCTTGTAGTTTGACACAAGACATTGAGGTGGCTTATAATATTATGGAATATGATTATAAACAGGCGGTAAAAATGTATATTTTTAGAGATAAATTAGATGCTGATGCACATGACAAATTCATATCGCAGTCGGAGTTTGGAAATCTTCTTCAGTCAAGTAGATGGAGCCAAATTAAGAACAACTGGGACCATGCTATAGTCGGCGTTTTTGATGGAGACTTGCAACTTGCTGCATCTCTTGTTCTGATTAAGCATCTGCCTCTCGGATTCACTATGATATACATTCCAAGAGGACCTATAATGGACTATGGCAATTCCGAACTTGTTGATTTTTTCTTCAAAGAACTTAAGCGCTGGGCAAAGAAATATAGATGCCTTTTTGTCAAAGTGGATCCGCCGGTGCTTCGAGGTCGATATAAGGAACTGGGTGTTCCTGTGCTATTTGATACCGGTTCTGAGGCTTTAGATAATATTGAGATTGCCGGACTCAAACATATAGGTTTTACTCTAGGCATGTCGGCAACGATACAACCTAGGTTTAATATGGTATGTCACAAGGATGAGTTTGGAGAGGACTACCTGAGCAAAAAGGGAAGAAAAAACTATAGGACAGCAATTAAGAATAAATATTTACAGACATTAATTGTTGACAAATCCGGACTTGATGATTTTGATAGAGTCATGAATTGTACGGCTGACCGTCAGGGTGTTGCGTTAAGAGATAGGCAGTACTACGAACTTCTACTGGACATATATGGAGAAGATGCCTTTTTGACACTTACATATATGGATATTAAAGGAGAATACGAGGAGGCTCTTGCACTGCGGGACAAATGCCTTGAGGATATAGAGAATTGTCCGGATACTGCACCTAAGAAGAAGTTTAAGCTAGAGGAAAATTTGGCTTCCTACACTCGAAGAGTTAAGGATGGAGAGAGCAATCTTGCCAAGTATGGTGATAAGCAGTGTATAGCGGGGGCTCTTAGCGTAATTTTCGGTGAGACGGCAGAACTTCTATATGCGGGAGCAGATAACGATTTCCGTAGGTTTATGGCTCCGTATAAGACTTGGTTTTCGGCGATAGAAACAAGCTTTGATAGGGGTTGCAAATATGTAAACCTTGGAGGAATATCGGGTTACAAAGACGATGGGCTTCAGGAATTTAAAAGCGCATTTAATCCATATATCCACGAGTATTTGGGAGAGTTTGATCTTCCTGTTTCTAAGTTGCTATATGCACCTAGCAGGTGGATGTTCGATAAGCGTAAGGGCGTTTGATTTTAGAAATTTAGTTTAGTATATAGATATTTTGACAGAGAGGAGGGGGCTATGGAAAACCTAACAATAGCAGATAGAGAGATGGCTATGGAAGAAAGCCTTGACAAAATTATCAATCTGGTATTAGAAAAAAAATATTTCTTAGCGCGAGATGAACTCCTCAAATATAATGCTGTTGATATTGCTGAGCTTCTGGAAGAGGTGACTGAGGAAGCTGATATTCAGGCTACAGTTATCCTTTTCAGACTACTTCCAAAGGATGTTTCCGTAGATGTTTTTTCTGAGCTTCCTTCAGATGATCAGGTCGACATTGTAAACAGTATTACCGATCGAGAAATTCATTACATTGTACGTGAGATGGATTTTGACGACAAGATTGATATCCTTGAGGAACTACCGGCAAATATTGTTGACAAGATTCTGGAGAAGACTCCTAAGAGCGAGAGAAAGCTGATTAATACCTTCCTTAACTATCCGGACAACTGTGCCGGAAGTTTGATGACTCCCGACTACATAAGTCTGCAAAAGGACTGGACTGTCAGAGAGGCACTCGATCACATAAAGAGAGAGGGCATTGATGCAGAGACCATCTATACTTGTTATGTAAAGGATCGAGGGCGTAAGCTCATAGGTATAGTTTCACTTTCTACCTTGGTTGTCTCGGATGACACCACCAAGATAAAGGACATAATGCACACGGAATTCGTATATGAGAACGTATACGATGACCAGGAGGATGTCGCAGCCGATTTTAAAAAGTATGGCTTCATGGCCATCCCTGTAGTTGACAATGAGTTTAGACTTGTCGGAATTATAACCTTCGACGATATTCTGGATGTCATGGAAGAAGAGGCTACTGAGGATATAGAGCGTATGAACGGTGTCATCGACTTCGATAAATCTGATAGAACATATCTTGATATGTCGCCTTGGCAACACGTAATCAACAGACTTCCCTGGCTTCTCATTTTGATGGTAGCATATGTGTTTACAGGTAAGATTATCAGTAACTTCGAGGGACAGCTTTCGGACTATACAAATTTGATTACATATATGCCTATGCTGATGGGTACTGGTGGAAATACCGGCTCACAGGCTGCAACTTTGATTATTCGCGGACTTGCAACTGACGAGGTTGAACCTCATGATTTCCTGAAGATTCTTTGGAAGGAGATAAGGGTAGGAGTTATTCTCGGTACGATTTTGAGCATTATCAACTTTGCCAGAATTTACTTCTTTGAGGGGGTTCCTTTCTCACAGACTATAACAGTATGTACATCTATGATAGGTATCGTAGTATTTGCCAAGATTTTGGGAAGCATGATTCCGCTCATTGTTAAGAAATTGAACCTCGACCCGGCACTTATTGCAAATCCGGCTATTTCATCTGTTTCAGATGCGGTTGCTCTATCGATTTACTTCCTAATGGCAGGAATCTTCGTATTCTAATGGTTTTAAAGGACGCGTTCTATGAGATTGGTGAATGAAGCTGCTAAGGCGATTAAACTCGATTCTAAATATTGCAGGTCATTGCTTCCTGTAAGAGGTGAGGATTTTTCCAAGACTGACTGCGGGCAAGTTCTAATTATAGCAGGTTTATCGGGAATGATTGGAGCTGCTTATATGGCGAGTTTTGCTGCTTTTAGATGCGGAGCGGGTCTTGTTAGAATATTGACGGCTGAGTCCGGAATAAGCCCTATACAATGCCTTTTGCCGGAAGCTATATGTGTGAGCGAGGACGAAGCATTTGGGCATCTTGACTCCTTTGATGCCGTGGCGATTGGACCGGGAATGGGTGTGAGCGATAAAACCGCAACTTTGATAAGGCGAGTCTGTAAGGATTTTGACGGACCGATAGTGATAGATGCGGACGGACTTAACAGCTTGGCTTATGAGGAATTTGATTTAGCTGATGCAATCAGAGATGCAAAGAATGTGTGCCTGACACCGCATAGGGCTGAGGCAGCCAGACTTATCGGATGTAGTGCAAGCGAAATAAACCTTGAGAATCGCATAGAGTTTTGCAGGACTATATCAAAAAAATACAGTTCAATTTGTCTTCTAAAAGGTAAGAATACCTGTGTGACTGATTTGGATGTAAGGCTTGCGGTAAATACAAGCGGAAATCCCGGAATGGCAACTGCAGGATCAGGTGATGTGCTCACCGGCATGATCACCGCTTTTGCCGGACAGGGGCTTGAGCTTTTCGATGCAACATGTCTTGCTGCATTTCTACACGGGCGAGCAGGAGATGAAGCTGCATGGGATCTGGGTCAAATCAGCATGATGGCTAGGGATATAATCGATAATATTTCAACAGCTATCAATGACTTGTAAAAAATAAATGTTAGTTGGTTTACAAAGCAAAGGCTTTGTTATATATGGAGGGAAAGAATGGAAAGTATCAACTATAGGGAAATCGCGGCTAGGATTAGAGTTGATGTAATCAAAGCTGTGTACAATGCGGGATCCGGACATCCCGGAGGAAGTCTATCGGCAGCGGACATTCTAACGGCACTATATTTCAGAGAGATGAACATAGACCCGAAGAATCCAAGGCTTAAGGGAAGAGACAGATTTGTTCTATCCAAGGGACATGCTGCTCCTGTACAGTACGCAACTTTGGCAGAGAGAGGGTATTTCCCTGTTGAAGATATGATGACTTTGAGGAAGCTCGGAAGCAAGTTCCAAGGACACCCAAATATGCAGAAGGTTCCCGGTATTGAAATGTCAACAGGTTCACTCGGACAGGGGTTCTCGGTATGTGTGGGGATGGCGCTTGCGTCAAAGATGAATAATGATGGAAGCAGAGTCTTCACCCTTCTCGGTGATGGAGAACTTCAGGAGGGTCTCGTTTGGGAAGCGGCTATGGCAGCAGGGCATTATAAGCTCAGCAATCTGGTTGCTTTTGTTGACTGGAACGGTCTTCAGATAGATGGAGAAAATGACAAGGTAATGACGGTTAAGCCGATAGATGAGAAATTTAGGGCCTTCGGTTGGCATGCTCAGGTCATCGACGGACACAATTTTGATGAAATGTTTGCAGCTTTAGATGAAGCAAAGAAGATTGCTGACAAACCGTCGGTAATCATAGCTCACACTCATAAGGGGCAAGGCGTTTCATTTATGCAGGATAATGCAGGCTGGCATGGAAAGGCACCTGATGAGGAGCAAGCAAAGCAGGCAGTTAAGGAACTTGGAGGTCAGTGGTAATGGGAAATAAACAAGCAACGAGAGAAGCATACGGAAGGGTTCTTGTAGAGCTCGGAAAAGAAAATTCAAACCTTATTGTCATGGATGCTGATCTATCCGGATCGACTAAAACCGGGGAATTCGCTAAAGTTTTTCCTGAGAGATTCTTTAATATGGGTATTGCTGAGCAGAACCTATACGCTTCAGCGGCAGGAATTGCCCTTTCGGGAAAGGTTGTATGCGCATCGACATTTGCGATGTTTGCGGCAGGAAGAGCATTTGAGATTATTAGGAATTCAATCGGATATACATCTGCTAATGTTAAAATTTGTGCAAGCCATGCAGGTATAACTGTAGGTGAAGACGGAGCGAGTCACCAGACATTTGAGGATCTTGCTTTGATGAGAACTATCCCGGGCATGACGGTTATCAATCCTTGCGACGGGGTGAGTGCCGAAAAACTGATAAGGCAGGCGGTTGCTTTTGACGGTCCTGCTTACATTAGGCTGGGAAGAGCGGCGGTTCCCGTTTTCTATAACGAATCCGATAATATTGAACTCGGAAAAGCCAAGGTACTGAAAGAAGGTAATGATGTTACAATCTTCGCAACAGGTATAATGGTGTCGGAGGCCATGGATGCGGCAAATAGCCTTGCCGATGAAGGTATTGAAGCTGAGGTAATCGACATTCATACAATTAAACCTCTTGATGAAAAAGCAATTATTGAGAGCGCGAGAAAGACAGGATTTGTCGTAACAGCTGAGGAGCATTCGATTATAGGTGGTCTTGGCGGTGCCGTGGCAGAATTGCTTTCGAGGGAGCTTCCGACAAAGATGGCCATGGTAGGACAACAGGATACTTTCGGAGAGTCGGGAAAGCCGGAAGAATTAAAAGAAAAGTATGGAATGACTTCGCATCATATCGTAGAAGCGGTCAAGAAAATCTGTAAGTAAGACAAGATAAATTATCCCTTTGCAGTAGCAAGGGGATTTTTAGTGTGCTGAAATCATATTATGAAAAATCCTCATAGAAGCATTATTGAATTCCCCATACTTTAGGTTTAGTCTATCGATATTACGATTTCATGAAGGAGGCTGGCGGATTGTGATAAGGCTGGGAAAAAAGCAGCGTTATGAAGATGAAGAAATGAATAAGTACGACAAAAGATACTTTGAGGAGAATTTCGGACTCAAATGTGGCAGCAATATCGGAGTTACCGGAACGGGCAAGCAGATCGGAACTAGCCTGTTTGCGGTTATGCTGTCAGGATTTCTGGGACGCCTGGGTTTTGATGTATGCTATACGGAGTGTGGCCTTCCAAGGTCTAAATCTGCACTTTTGTTTGACAGCTTTGCTATGGATCAAAGGTTCTCAGGAAAGGGATATGTGGATTTCTACGAATTGCTTTCTAAGGACGGGAGAGTAGTCGGAGTTTCAAATATCGAGTCGCCCGAGTTTGGATATGGGCGGCGTAACACTTCGGAACAAGAAGAGTATAAGGTCAAGCCTGAATCAGGAACCATAGATTGGAGACTAATATCTCAAGCAAATGTACTCGAAAATGTGGAGCTTAATAAACGGCAGTTTTCGAGGTTTCACAGTGCGGCACGTGGGGACTACAATATATTTGATATAGATTCAACTTCTGATTTTGACTTCCTACATAAGGATATGGATGAGCTCTTTGTTGTTGCATCACCATTACCGTCGAGAATGATAAGGGAGGCAGAGAGGATAAAGTACTTCAAACTTTTGACTGATGATGTAAGAGTGACTTGGGTTGTAAATCACATGAATGATGGAGTATCAAAACGTGAGGTAAAGAAAATTTTTAGAACTGATAAAATAATCTTTATAGATGAGATAGCAACGGAAATTTTGTACGCCTGTGAATACAAATGCGCATATCCATGGGAGGATGAGGTTTGCCGCAAGGCGTTTTGGGGAATTTTCACAAAAGTTTCACTTAGATAAAGCGATAGAATGGTCGGTAAGTGTTTTCAAAATGGCTATTTTGTAGTATAATTGTTTAGAAAATTATTTTTGATACAGAGGTTTTATCATGATAACATTCGATAATGTTACCAAAATATATAACGATAATGTCGGCTTGGAAAATGCCAGTATCCAGATCAATGATGGTGAGTTTGTATTTTTGGTAGGACCAAGCGGTGCAGGTAAGTCAACATTTATCAAACTTATTCTTAAGGAAGTTAACGCGGACTCCGGAAGCATTGTTGTAGACGGACAAGAGGTTACCAAGCTGAGCAATAGAGAGATTCCTATGCTTAGACGTAAGATAGGCATAGTTTTTCAGGACTTCAGGCTTCTGCCAAAGAAGACAGTATTTGAGAACGTTGCTTTTGCGCTTGAGACTGTTCACAAAAGTTCAAGACGTGTTAAAAACCGTGTTCCTGTAGCACTTGACATGGTCGGCATTGGAGATAAGGCGAGCAAGTACCCTGATGAGCTTTCAGCGGGTGAGCAGCAACGTGTTGCTATCGCAAGAGCTATTATCAATAATCCTGATTTGTTGATTTGTGACGAGCCCACAGGTAACCTTGATCCTGATACGGCAAATGGAATAATGGATCTTCTGGCTGAGATTAATGAGACAGGTACAACAATTGTAATGGTTACACATGCTAAGGATATAGTTGACCGTATGTGCAAGCGTGTAGTTGCAATTGACTCCGGTCACATTGTAAGAGATGAATACGGAGATTACGGATATATCGATAGTGAGGAGGTTCAGAATGCTGAGGATAGGCTATAATATCAGACAGGCACTCCAGCAGATCTGGCGTAACAAGGGTATGTCAACTGCTTCGGTATTTGCGATAACAGCCATGCTTCTCATACTGGGACTGTTCTTCGTAATTACAGTTAATATTAATCTATTTACAGAGATGCTAAAGAATAACTATAACGAGGTTGAAGTTTTTTTGAAGGATGATGTCAAGAAGTCAACAGCTGAAGATATCATCAAGAAAATTGATACTGAGTCCGGAGTCAAGTCTTCGACATATCGTAGCAAAACTGAGGCTATGAAGATAATGAAGACCCGCTGGGGCGAGAACAGCTATCTGCTTGACAGTTTGGGTGATAACCCTTTCCCAAGCTCCATTGTTGTTACTGTTGATTCTATGTCAACTGCAGACAAGGTTATCAAGACTGTTAAGGGCATTGATGGAGTTGAGGATGTTAAGTACTATCAGGAGACGGTTAAGAAGCTAACCAAGATTACAAATTTCCTGAAGCTGGCTGCAATGGTAATAATGGTGTTTTTAATTATAGTTTCTATTGTTGTCGTTTCCAATACGATAAAGCTCACGGTATTTGCGAGGGCAAAGGAAATAGAGATTATGAAATATATAGGAGCGACCAACTGGTTTATACGAGGTCCGTTCCTGATAGAGGGAATTTTGATAGGTGTTATTTCATCCGCAGTTTCTGCGGTGGCAACATTCTTCATCTATCGAGAAATCATATCGCTCGTAGGTAAGCAGTTTATGACTATTATGAGTTCCCCGCTGGTTCCGGCAGGATATCTATCAGTTAACTTGATTTTGGTATTCCTAGCGATCGGAGTAAGCATAGGTGCGTGCGGAAGCATAGTTTCAATGCGTAAATTCCTTGATACGAAGTAGAGGATTTGGAGGTTATTGATGAATAAAAACAGAGTTTTAGCACTATCGTTATCACTTATGATGGCTTTGAGTATGAGTCTTGCATATGTGGGAAGCGTATATGCAACAGACAAAAAATCTCAGCTGAACAGCATAATGGAAAAGCAGAAAGCTGCAGAGGCTGAGAAGAGTGAAGTTGTAAACGAGCTCGACAAATATAAAACCAAGATTGTAGGACTAAACACTGAAATAACAAATGCACAGAGTGAAATTGAGAAGAAGCAGGCAGAAATCGATGAGCTAAATGGTAAAATCGAGGATATGCAGGGCAAGATTGATGATAGAAAAAGCGGAATGTCTAAGAGACTTCGCACTATGTACAAGAATGGTTCTGTTGGATTTATCGATATAATACTCGATTCAAAAAACTTTTCCGAGCTTCTTTCAAATATATCCATGCTTCAAAAGATTTACAAGAGTGACAGGAGTACACTGAACGGTCTTGAGAAGATAAGCGAAGAATTAAACAAAACCAAGAAGGAACTAAGTGCAGCTCATCAAGCAATGGCAAGTTCACAGAATGAACTCAAGAGCAAAAAGGGTGAACTGGATAAGGTATCTGCAGAGCTTGAGGCGAAGGCTGCCAAGATAGATAAGAATCTGGCGATATTCAATCAGCAGGCAGAGTCTCTTTCTTCACAGATTGCTGCGGAGCAAGCGGCAGCTCAGCAACAGCAGCCACCTGTTAACAACGGTGGAGGTTCAAGTGGCGGAAGCTCAGGTGGAGGTTCAGGTTATGTTGGATCCGGCGGAATGATAAGCCCTGTATCAAATTATGTTGTAACCTCTGAGTTCGGAAACAGAGTCGGTCTTGAACAGTACGGCACATTCCATGGTGCTATAGACCTTGCATGCCCAATGAATACTCCTGTAGTCGCATCAGATTCAGGCAGAGTAATGAATCTAACCGGTTGGTACCAGCAGGGTTACGGTTGGGGTGTGTTCATCGACCATGGTAACGGAATTGTAACTGTATATGGACATAACAGTGCACTTGCTGTTTCTCCGGGACAGTATGTAAAGAAGGGACAGGTAATCGCTTACTCAGGAATGACAGGTTGGGCAACAGGCCCTCATGTTCATTTCGAAGTTCGAGTAAATGGACAGCTTGTAAATCCTCGTAATTATGTTGCCTTCTAGTAAGAGTGAAAGAATGAATTTAAACAGTGCAATAGAGACAATATTAAGTAAAAGAGGTATCTCCGCGGCAGATGATGTCGCGGAGTTCTTATCTGATAAGCCAAGTTTGACTTACGATCCTTTTATGCTTAAAGATATGTATGAAGGCGTCGATCTTATAATGATGGCTGTTGAAACAGGTCAGAAGATTTGTATATACGGAGACTATGATGCGGATGGAGTTACATCGGTGTCACTCATGATGGATGTTCTCAGAAGGATGGGGGCGGATGTAAGCTACTATATTCCGTCTCGCTTTGATGAGGGATACGGGTTAAATTCAGATGCGATAGATAAAATAAAGGCAGCAGGGGCGGATATAATTATTACTGTTGATTGTGGCTCGACTTCTGTAGATGAGGTCATGCACGCGCAGGAGATAGGTCTTGAGGTACTCGTTACGGATCATCATACAATTAGAGATGAAGTTCCGGACTGCCTTATCATCAATCCGAATCAGTCGGACTGCCATTATCCTTTTAAGTATTTAGCAGGAGTTGGGGTCGCATTTAAGCTGGCTCAGGCACTATGTGAAACTGCTAATCTCCCTAAGGAAGTTCTGACGCGAAATCTCGACCTCGTCGCTATAGGAACAGTTGGCGATGTAGTTCCTCTTATAGACGAGAACAGAACTCTTGTGAAGTTTGGACTTAGAGCGCTCAATCTCAGCAAGAGAGTTGGCCTTAAGGAACTTATGACGGAGATAGGTTTAAAACAAGGTGAGATAATCTCACAAAACATATCATTTGTTATAGCGCCTCATATAAACGCGGCGGGAAGAATGGGAAGTGCTTCATTAGCATCAAGACTCATGCTCTGCGATGACGAGCAGAGAGCAAAGGAGCTTGCAGGGCTAATCAGGGAAGCAAATAACACACGAAGAAGCGTTCAGGAAAATCTTTTTAAGAGCTGCGTAGCTGATATATCAAAGGAGGACGCTGGCAAGGGATATCTCTTAGTTGAGCTGAAAGATGCTCATGAAGGCGTCACCGGGATTGTTGCCGGAAAGCTAAAGGAAAAATATAATGTCCCAAGTCTAATCGTTACACAGATAGGTGATGGATACAGTAAGGGCACCGGAAGGAGCGTAGATGGGATAAGCCTTTTTGAGTTGCTAAATAGAAAGCCGGAGCTATTTGTAAAGTTTGGCGGACATGCAGCGGCTTGCGGGTTTACGATATCGGATGAAAATATACCTCTTTTAAGAGCCTCAATAGAAGAGGGATTGACAGAGCAAAAGAATAAGGATGTGGCAGAAGCCGGTAATACACCGGCCTATGACGTTCAGCTTCAGAGTGCTGATTTAAATGAGGATTTCTTCGCTCAGCAGAGGATGCTTGAGCCATTTGGAAGATGTAACGAAGTACCTCTAATACGAATAGATGCAAATATTGATTACGTTTCAAGGATGCAGAAAAGACCTGAGTTTCTGCAGTTTACGGCAAACTTTGATGGGAAGAGCATTAGGGGTGTGGATTTTGTAAATGCAGATATGTACGAAACGCTTTTAGATGAGGCAATGAGATCAAAGCGAAGCATAGCTTTGATTGGAAATTTGGAATTATCAAACTGGAACGGAAAACAGTATATGAATTTTGTTTTAAAGTCGGCAAAGATGGAGAACTAATGAAAAAACAAAGAGTTGGAATAGTATTATTCACAGTATTTATAACTTCGGCACTGATGGTTGCAGGATTCTTTTCATATCTAAAACTCAGTGACTCGGCTTTAGTAAACAGGAGCGAGCTGGATGAGCAGAACAAGCTCCTCGAAAAGTATAGTAAGATTCTAAGTGTAGAAGAGTTCATATCATCGGACTTCCTTTTTAAGTATGACAAAGAAAAGCAAGAGGAGGAGGTTTACAATGCAATGTTTGATGCTCTTGGAGATAAGTACTCCAGGTATTTGAACAAGGATGAACTCGCCTTGCTTAAAAGAAATCTCAACAACAGTTTTACAGGAATCGGAATAAGCTTTGAGATTACAAAAGAAGGAATCCTTGTAAAGGATGTCATCAAGGAAGGTCCGGCTGAAACTGCCGGGATCCAAAAGGGTGATATAATTCTCGAGATAGATGGGAAAAAATATACTACGGCAAACGCTGTAAGAAAAGCAATAACCGGCAAAGTTGGTGACCCTGTTGTGCTTAAGATAAAGCGAGGATCGGATAAAAAGGACATCAAGGTTATAAGAGGCAAAATTGAGGACTCGACGGTTGAGCCGACATCTATATCAGATAAAATAGGATATGTGAAGATCACATCATTTGGGGAGAATACAGCTAAAAACTTTGAAGAAGCGATAAATTCGTTTGAGTCAAACGGCAAGGAGAGTGTAATTATAGATTTGCGCTCAAACCCGGGCGGATATTTTGATGAGGGAACAAAGGTTGCAGATAGAATACTCCCTAAATGCAAGATTACTTATACGAAGGACAAGCACGGTAATATCAAAAACTTCAACTCTGACGAGAAGCATACTAAGCTAAAAGTAATTCTTTTGATCGACGAAAACTCGGCGAGTGCATCAGAAATTGTAGCATCAGCACTTATCGATAACGGTGCCGCAATTTCTGTAGGACAGAAGACTTTCGGCAAGGGAATTGTTCAGGAAACTCGCTTGTTCAAGGATGGAACGGCAGTTAGCCTTACGGTAAAGGAATATTTTTCACCTAAGGGAACCAAGATACACGGCGTGGGAATCACACCTCAGTATGTTGTAGCAAACAGCGATGGCAAAGACTTGCAGCTGGAGAAAGCGATAGAGCTTGCCGGAAATTGACTTTAGCGCGGTAAAATGATATAATTTCAACGCAATATTTTGGTATTCCAGATTGCTGTTCAAGCGAAAGGAAGGAACGATGGCTTACGAATCAAAGTACAGAAGAGAAGATATTGACGAACTGTTCGACGGGATTTTGACTTTGCGAGATAGAGAAGATTGTTATAGGTTCTTTGAGGACATATGTACGATCAACGAGATTCACTCGATTGCTCAGAGACTTCAGGTGGCCAAGCTCCTTTCTGAGAAGAAGACATACAACGAAATAGAGAAGGTGACTAAGGCTTCGACGGCGACGATAAGTAGAATTAATAAATGCATTGTCTATGGTGCGGATGGATACCGCAGGGTTTTGGAACGCCTTAACAATGAGAAAAAATAGTTTAGGGTGCATTAGCACCCTATTGTTTTAATATATGTAGTTCGCCATAGTTTTGGCTGTGGATGTTATGATGGAGGTCGATTTGCCGGAAATATACTTAAGGGAAGGACAGATTTTACACGGAGTTCAAAGTCACGGATTAATAAGGAAATCACTTGCAAATTATCTAAAAAACGATGAATGTAAAACGCTGAATATAAGCGATATAGATGACATTGTAAACAATATAAAAATCAAGACTTACAAAGAAGGAAAGCCATATTTTATGGATTTTGATGTAGAGTTTTCAGTGTCAAATACGGGACCTATGTGGATGTGCCTATTTGATAGACACCCGTGTGGAATAGATATACAGGAGGTGAAATCCTGCAAGCACGAATCTATAGCTGAGAGACATTTCAGCAAAGAAGAATTTGAGTATGTGAAGCTTTGTGGAGAAGAGGGTTTTTTCGATATTTGGACAGCTAAAGAAGCCTTTGGCAAGTACACGGGCAAGGGAATATTTGCATCAAAGGAATCTGTAGTCGATGAAAACCACGGGCTGAAAAAAGAGCTAATTCATGAGGGAAAGACCGTGTATATAAATAGGATGGAAATTCTTCCTGAAATAAAGTGTACATACTGCCTAGAGACGGATAAAAAAGCGAAGGTGGTGCTTCTATGAAGTCGATAAGTGAGATTGCTGCAGCGCGAATCTTACGTTCAAGATGCAGCGCTCAAGTTCTGAGGAAATACCTAAAGAATAAA
>ERZ773042.71-NODE-71-length-74238-cov-7.650836_pt1 | contig 74238 bp, 77 predicted proteins | sample MGYA00511664_ERZ773042 | MGnify/ENA primary metagenome ERZ773042 (study PRJEB29015, sample SAMEA2737984) | human oral metagenome | biome: human oral; feature: human-associated habitat; material: dental | place: China | collected 2036 ... | reverse complement strand
GGCCCCCGCGCCTGCATGAGCCTTTGGGGGAGGGGGGAGGTGGCGAGCTCGCTCCGGTGGGCGGCCTCGCGCCTGCATGAAGCGGACCGCTCCACCATTGTCAGCTCTCCTGAGGCTTGGGCGGCCCCCGCGCCTGCATGAGCCTTTGGGGGAGGGGGGAGGTGGCGAGCTCGCTCCGGTGGGCGGCCTCGCGCCTGCATGAAGCGGACCGCTCCACCATTGTCAGCTCTCCTGAGGCTTGGGCGGCCCCCGCGCCTGCATGAGCCTTTGGGGGAGGGGGGAGGTGGCGAGCTCGCTCCAGTGGGCGCTCCCCGCGCCTGCAGCGAAGGCATCCAGGAGGCGGACTTCAGTGGGGGCCGAGCGGAGGGCCCCGCGCCTGCACCAAAGGCGAAGAATCACCCGGCGAAGAGCGAAGCGGAGCGGGCCTCGGCTTCCTCATACACCGCCGCTGCCTCGCCCATACGAAGGCCGATCGCATCCAAAGAGGCCTCGACTTGGGCCTGAGTAGCCCTCCAATCCGTGATACACGCTTGGAAGCCCGCTTGCGCAACCCCAGTCCATGAACCCTCCAGAGCCAACAAGTCAGCCATCAGGGCTTCGACCTGGGAACGTATCTCTGCGCTTCTTTGACCGACTCTGGCGGCACTCGCGCTCACCTGGGCCGAATCGATCGTGTACATCGCCATAGGACCTGTCCTTCCGTGTGAATACGCCGATCTTTTCCGGCGCTTGCACGACAGGCTATGAAGATGCGCTCACGTACGCTTCGCCCCCGCCCTCGCCTTGTGGAAAGACACAGCTGCCCCGATCCTTGTGGACCGGGGCAGCGAAACCTCAGGACACTGAGAAGACAAGCCTTGTCACTTTGAAGGAGTGGAAGGCAAATCGAGTGCTTCGATCGCCATCTCCAAAGATGATGCGGAATCCTCCTCGGAAGAGAGCACTTGAGTCTCCGGAACCGGTGCGATCTTCGGAAGCAGCCCGGTGGAAGTGAACTCGTCTCGGCTCGCTGACGCCTTCTTCTTCAACTGACGGCGCTTAATGATGATCGTCCCCGTCGCAGTCCGCCCTTCATCGTCGATCGACCCGGAAGGATCAGGCTCAGCCTCGTCTGCGGAAGAATCATCCGCACAATCGCGCAGGGCAGAATCCAGTTTCGCGAGTTCAACCTCAAGGTTTGCTCGCGCCGCCGAATCCCAGGCTTCACCAAGAGGAGACTGGTAGAGGGGATTGAAGGACAGGAGCTGCTTGACCACGGCACGTCGAGCGCGAAGGTACTCGGTCTCCTCAACATCCGATAGCTCTGCGCGCAGGTTCTCCCGGAATTTCTTATATTCCTGCGGGGAAACAGCCAGCATCGCAAGGTCGGCATCCACGAGGACCTGTGCATCCACGTCCGTGCGGGGCGCCCGGTGGCGGGCAATGTAGGACAAGAGCTCGGCAACCCTGTCGATAACGTCTTCACTGACACCGAGCTCCAAGAGACGAGTCCGCGTGATGTGCACGCACAGATTCTCAGCCGACACAGGGTCAGTGCCTTGAACGCGGATCGAGAGGCAACGGTTCAGCGCAATACCGTGGTACCAGGCGGCAACCCGCAGGACATCGGGGTCGTGCGAGGTCGCTGCGAGCTCGTCGATGTGCGCGAGGACATCAATGAGATGGCGGGTGTTGTGGAGGCGGCGCTCCGGAGCGGACCAGTGCGCAACCAAGTCGCGGGCCTCGGCGTCGAGGCGCTCCAAAGAGGCGCTCGCACCGATTTCCTGCATCGTGTCAGTGAAAGAACTGAACAGCCATTGAGGCGCTTCTGCCCCCATAGTCGACTCTCTCCTGAATTCGGGAATACGGCCAGAATCGTAGCCACTTCGACGAGGACCACCATATCGGGTGGCGATTCTCACCCCGTGATGTGCTCTTCGCCATCCTCAGTTTTCGGCGCTTCGACGCTTTCCCGAGGGCGATTCGCCGTGCCCGAAGAGGGTGATTCGTCAGAGGAAGAGCCTTGCGAGGACACCTCGGGTGGCAGACCTTCCAGCGCGGAAGATTCAGCTGAGTGGGAATCCTGCCCGGTAGGGTCGGGCGAAGCGTTTTCCGAGGAGGCAAGCGTGGGCGTTGCGTTTTCCGAGGAGGCAAGCTCGGAGCTCGCGCAATCCTGCGCAGAGGAAGCTTCGCTCGAAGCAGAAGGGGCCGAGCGGGTGATCGGCAATTCGATCCGGAGGGTGAGCCCCCCGCCTTTCGTCTTGGTCAGCCTCGCATTGCCCTTATGCGCAGCAAGGATGGAGGCGACGATCGCGAGCCCGAGGCCCGAACCTCCGCTAGTGCGAGCCCGGGAAGAATCGGAGCGGTAGAAACGCTCAAACACGCGAGTTCGATCCGAATCGGCGATACCGGGACCGTGATCTCGGATTTCGACGACCGCATCGCACCCGACTCGTCCCAGGGCGATCTCAACAGGAGAGCCTTCCGGCGTGTAGCGGACAATATTGCCAATCGCATTCGTGAAGACCTGGGAGATACGGTCACGGTCGGCGCTCACCACCACAGTCATGGGCGGGCGATGCCCATTGAGGGAGCACAGGCGCACCGTCCTCGTCGGGTCCAAGGCCTGCAGGTCGAAAACCGCGTTATCCGCCAATTTCACGAGATCCAAGTCCGTGAACTCCAGGGGGCGTCCTTCGTCCAGCCGCGCCAGCGTCAGCAGATCCTCGACAAGGGTCGCCATTCGTTTCGATTCGGATTGAATACGCCCCATGACCTCCTCGACGCGCTCCGAAGGGACGCCGCCCATCGAATAGAGTTCGCAATACCCGGAAATCGCGGCGAGTGGAGTGCGGAGCTCATGTGAAGCATCTGAGACGAAACGCCGGATCTTCTTCTCGGAGGCCTGACGCGCCTCGAAGGACTGCTCAACCTGCGTGAGCATCGCATTCAATGACAGGGCGAGGGAGCCGACCTCTGTGGATGGGGGAGCGGAGGGGACACGCCTTGTGAGGTCACCTGCGGCGATTTTCCCCGCCGTCGATTCAATCTCTCGCAAAGGAAGCAGAGAACGACGCACGAGGGACGAGCCGATCGTTGCTCCGACCATGACGATGACGAGGCCACCGATCATGAAGTAGGCAGCTGTCGTGCGAATCGTGCGTTGCACATCGGTCAGTGGAAGCGCGACCGTCATCACGCCAATCGGCTCATGGGTTTTCTCGGCGTAGATCGGGAAAGCGATTGCACGCCAATTCTCTCCCGAGCGACTCGAAGCAACTGTCACCGGCCTCGTGATCTGATCCTCGGTATCGGGAACATCTCCGACTCTGAGCAGTTCGGGGATCTTCGGAGTGCCGGAAACCTTGAGCGTGCCGGGATAGTAGTAAACCGCGTCCTCACTTCCGGGCAGCGTACTGCGAATGTAGAAGAGCGTGGGGAAGACGGAGATGCCCTTTTGCGCTCCAAAATCGTTCGCGCTCAGTGCCGAGGGCGCGGTGGTTCTGAGCTGTTCGTCGATCTGGGAGACGAGGTGGCGTTGCAAAAGGCCCAGCATGACTGTGCCCGACATGATGAGGCCGAGGGCGAGGAGCGCCGTAATGAGGCCGACGAGCTGGGAGGAAAGAGGACGACGCTCCCAGAACGCTCGAAGATAAGCGAGTGGGCCACTGCTCACGGTCAGTCCTCGGCGCGCAGGATATAACCGACGCCGCGCTTCGTGTGGATGAGCTCCCCGGAGGCGCCTTCGACGGCGAGTTTGCGACGCAGGTAGGAGATATAGGATTCCACGATCGCGGCTTCGCCATCCCAGTCGTATTCCCACACGTGGTCGAGGATCTGCATTTTCGACACGACGCGCCGCTCATTGATGACGAGGTAACGCAAGAGTTTGAATTCGGTGGGCGACAGGTCAATGGAGACCCCCGCCCTTGTCACTTCGTGGGCGTCTTCGTCGATGACGAGGTCGCCGACGCGCAAGAGGCCGTCGTCTTCTTCAGCCCCGAGGGTGCGGCGCAGGATCGCGCGAATACGGGCGACAACCTCTTCGAGGCCGAAGGGTTTTGTCACATAGTCGTCTCCGCCGACGGTGAGTCCCTGGATCTTGTCGCGCATGTCATCGCGGGCGGTGAGGAAGAGGACGGGGATTTGTACGCCCGCTTCACGTAGGCGACGCGTCACGGTGAAACCGTCCATGTCGGGAAGCATTACGTCGAGGACGATGAGGTCCGGGGACTCGTCCATTGCTTGACGATAGGCGGAGTGTCCGTCGGCGGCGGTCGACACTTCGAAGCCGGCGAAACGTAGGGAGGATGCGAGCAGGTCGCGGATATTCGGCTCGTCGTCAACGACGAGGAGGCGGGCTTCGCCCTCGGAGTTTTGTCGTGACATGAGTTCATCTTCGACCAGGAAACTGGATGTTCGCTGGGAGTTGGGTGGAAGGGGGTGTGTCCTGTGGGTGAGGCGAAGAGCTGTCTCGCCAAGAAGCGAGGCTGTGAGACGATAATGGGCGCTGTGAGACGATAAAGGCTCGCAAACAGCCCACGATCTGGGCAGTATTCGAAAGGCGTCGCAATGACCGACCCCATGGCTCCGGTAGGACTCGAGTTTCATCCGGTATCTCAAAAGCTTGCGCTCGTGCGAATCATCTCCTCAATGCTCGGCTTGCTCCCAGTGCTCATCGCATCCGTCGTTGCTGCACGCCTCCTGACCCCCTTGTTCTGGATCGTGTTCGCGGTTTTCGTGTGCGTCTCTGTCTGGGACCTGTGGTTCATCTCCCGTCAGGTCAAAGCGATGGCCTTCGCCCTCGCCGGGGATGAGTTCTGCATTCGTAAGGGCATCATGTTCCGTCGTCTCACCCTGATCCCCTATGGTCGGATTCAGTACATCGAGATCTCCGAGGGGCCGATCGCGCGCATGTTCGGGATTGCGGAGATTAAAGTCCACACCGCCTCGGCGCACACCGATGCGACTTTGAATGGCGTGCCCGTTGATGAGGCGGTGCGTCTTCGTGACATGCTCGCTGAGCGCGGCTCTGCTGAACTGGCGGGCCTGTGAGCGCCGGAGGGGGAGCGGCCCCCAAGATCCGCGCAACTGAGGGAGCGATCGCCGAAGGACAGTGGCGCCGCCTGCACCCGCTCTCCCCGCTGATCAAAGCATGGAAAGGGGTGACGGTCCTCCTTGCGATCGTCTTGTTCCAGAACACGAACCTGTTCGTCAATTCGCTGTCTTCGGATTATGCACATTCCCTCGGTACCGGTCGCATCGTCTTGATCGCAGTCGGGGGGCTCTTAGGGCTTGTGCTGATCCTCGGTTTGATCTCGTATTTGTCCTGGCGGGTCACCCGCTTCGCGGTCACCGATAGTGGCGTCTACTACCGCTCCGGGATCCTTTTGCGGACCTTGAAGCAGGCTCGCCTTGAACGCATCCAAGGTGTTGACATCCAACATCCTCTCCTAGGGCGTGTCTTCGGGCTCGGCACGATCGACATTGAGGTCGCGGGCGGGGCCGGATCGAAGGTTGCTTTCGGCTTTTTGAAGACCCAGGAGCTTGAGGATCTTCGCGCAGAAATCCTCGCGCGAGCTTCAGGAGTTTTCTCCGATGCCACGGTGGCCCAGGCCGGGAGTTTTGCCCCCCATCACAGCAAGGCGGGCGTCCCAGTGCCGGGTACGAATGCAGGCTATGGAGAAGGAACGCCCTTGCCACCTGCGGGAGCGTCTTCGCCCAGCGCGACTGCGGGAATGACTCCGCGCCGTTTCGCCCCGTCCGCCCCTGAACGAGTGCTGTACAAGGTGCCGAGCGGACGGCTCCTGGGTTCCCTCATCCTCACCAGCGGCGTCTTCGTCGGCGTCCTCGTCCTCCTCGCAGTGCTCGTCGGAGTCGGCGTTCTCACTACCCTGATCGGGGCTGGGGGCCTATCCGGGGTTGTCGGTCTCCTCCCGATCCTGCTGGCCATGGGGGCGATAGTCTGGAAGCGTTTCGCAGGCGAGTTCAATTTCACCGGAGCGGTGTCACCCGATGGCATCCGTACACGTTCGGGCCTGCTTGAGACTCGTTCACAGACGATCCCTCCGAACCGAATCCATGCGGTTCGTATCCAACGCCCGTTGCTGTGGAGGTGGGTCGGCTGGTATCGGGTGACGATCACTCAGGCAGGTTTCGCAGCGCAGAACCAGGAGGAAACCAAGAAGGGTTTCTCAACAGACCTGCTTCTCCCCGTCGGTACGAGGGCGGATGCGGAGCTCGCTTTGTGGCTCGTCGTACGAGACCTTGGCGTACCCGACCCTCAGGCTTTCATGAGCGCCGCTCTCGATGGGACGGGAGAAGGTGTCGGCTTCATCCCTGTTTCCACGCGAGCCAGGATTCTCGATCCGCTGGTCAAGAAACGTCGCGCCGTCGCTTTGACTCAGACCTGCCTCGTCATCCGCGATGGATGGTTGAGCTGGGACCTCTCGGTCATTCCCGTTGAGCGTGTTCAGTCCCTCAAACTCACTCAGGGGCCCCTTGAACGTCGCCTTTCCCTGGCTGATGTGGAGGCGCAGATCGTTCCAGGTACAACCCCCTGCAGGGCGCGTCACCTCGATGTCTCAGCCGCCGTGGCGCTGAGTGAGGGTTTGCGAGAACGAGCGCGGATTCGGCGTACGAAGGAGCCGCCCGAGCGTTGGCTCTCGCGGGTCCAGTCGCGTCTCGACTTCGAAGGGCGCACCGGTGTGATCGGCGAGGCCGGGGCAGTGCTTCCTTCAGGAGCGCAATCCGCCTCGTCGATGGCGGGCGGTCAGAGCAGACTCTATTCTCAGCCCGGGGTGATTCCGTCAGCAGTGCAGAGCCCGCCCCTCATGCCCTATCCGCAAGGTGGGCAGCCCATGCCCTACCCCCAAAACGGGCAGCCTATGCCCTACCCCCAGGGCGGGCAGCCTGCGGCTCAGGCCCCGAGTGGACAGCCCGCGCTGAACGGGCTCACCACCCCGTTCCCCTCGGCTGGGCAGGCAGGGCCATTCCCACAGGCCACAACTCAGCCGCAGATCGCGCACCCCGCGCCGATCCCTCCGAACGGGCAGCCCGCTCCTTTACCTCCGAATGGGCAGGCAGGGCCAATCCCCGAGACACCGCCCCAGGCGTCGAGTGCGCAGCCCCCTTTCCCTGAGGAGCACACATGAACTCTGGGCGCCTCGGGATCGGACTCATCGGGGTCGGCAAGTCCGGCCCGATCATCGCTTCATCCCTGCGGGCCGCCGGACACGAGATCATCGGAGTCGCCGCTCGATCAGCAGACGCGATCGAAAGAGCCGATGCTTTCCTCCCCGGAGTCCCAGTCCTTTCCATCGAGGAGCTTGTCGGACAATCCGAACTCGTCCTCCTCGCCCTCCCCGATGAGCAGATCGCCCCTCTCGTTGCGGGCTTGGCAGAACTCGGCGCCTGGAAGATGGGGACGATCCTCGTTCACCTCGCCGGCCCCTACGGCACCGGCATCCTCGCTCCCGCCCAAGCTCAAGGTGCGATTCCAGTGGCGATCCACCCGACGATCCGTTTCACCGGCTGGAGCGTCGACCTGCAGCGACTCACAGGAGCGCCCTTCCTGGTCACTGCGCCCGCCCCATTCCTCCCGATCGCGCAGGCGCTCGTCGTTGAAATGGGAGGTGAACCCATCATCATCGAAGAGGACGCTCGCCCAGGAGTGCACGCCGCCCTCACCCTCGGCGTCAACGGAATCGCAATGGCAGTGATCCGAGCCTTCGAAGCCTTGAAGGCTCAAGGAATTGAAGAACCCTCCCTTATCGCGGGCACCCTCTTCGGACAGACCACAGATGCTGCCCTCAGTGAAGGGGAGGCTGCCATTGCCGCCCCCATCACCAGGGCGGATGCCGAGGCCGTGCGCTCACACGTGAAAGCCCTCGCCGCCCTCAGCGATGATGCGCTCAATGCTTACGAGGCCGGGGCTCGTGATGCGATCACGATGCTGCTCGGCCGAGCTCGCCTGAACGAGCGGGATGCCGACGCTGTGCGGAGCGCGCTCCTGGAGGGCTGAAAGCCCTTTGGCCGAGGGCGCCGAATGCCGACCCTTGGGCAGCTTCCAGGGGTGCCTGATGACTCCTCTTCTTCTAGCGCAGACCCCCTCTCATCAGCTGGTTGCAAGGGGTTTAAGCGAAATAGCGACCGTCATGCGCGGCCTGACCGGAAACCCGAAGGGGAGAGCTCTGACCCCGGCGTGCGCCCGATTTCACGTTCAGCGTGGCTAAAGAAACTCTCTTCGCAGTGGGAATACACGCTACAGGGCGCGACAATGGAGCCATGACCCACCGACCTGTCCTCACCCGTACGCGTGAAGAACTCGCCGCCGCCCTCGCAGATTTGAAGGGCACTCGCGCCCTCGTCATGACGATGGGTGCCCTGCACAAGGGACACCTGCAGCTCGTCAAACGCGCGAAAGAACTCGGCGACCACGTGGTCGTCACGATCTTCGTCAACCCGACCCAATTCGCCCCCGGAGAGGATTTCGACGCCTATCCTCGCACCCTCGACGCGGATATGGCCGCCCTTGAAAGCGTCGGTGCCGATCTTGTCTGGGCGCCAAGCCCCGAGGACGCCTACCCCGAGCCCGTTGACCTCAGCATCGACCCGGGTCGTATTGCGCACGTGCTTGAAGGCACCACCCGCCCCACCCACTTCGCCGGCGTCGCCCTCGTGTGCACGAAGGTCATGGGACTCGTCCGCCCTGACGTTGCGCTCTTCGGGGAAAAGGACGCGCAGCAGCTCGCGGTACTGCGCCACGTCTTCTCCCAATTGGACGTGCCTGTCCGCGTTGAAGGCGTTCCGATCGTTCGCGACACCGATGGCGTGGCCTTGTCCAGCCGCAACAGCTACCTCTTAGAGGACGAACGAGTGCGCGCTCGATCCTTGTCGAAAGGGCTCGAAGCCGGACGTGATGCTGCGGCCAAAGGTGCGAGCGCCGAGCAGGCCGTCACAGCAGTCCTTCAGGTCCTTGAGGCCACCGGGGGGATCGACGTCGACTACATTGCCCTCGTTGACGATGGGACCTTCGACATTCTCGCTGGAACGCCCGGTGTCGCCCTCGTGACTGAAAAGGACGCCCGGCCCGCCACCATGGTGGAAGGTGGGCGAGCCTGCCGAATCCTCCTCGCCGCGAAAGTCGGGACAACCAGGCTCATCGACAATCTTCCCGTCAGCTTGGAGGTGGAGCGTGGCTGAGACCATGCGAATGGAAGTCATGCGCCCGATGATCCAGGGCAAGATCCACCGGGCGCGGGTCACCGGCGCAGACCTACACTACGTCGGCTCAGTCACAATCGACGAAGATCTGCTCGACGCCGCGAATATTGTCGAGGGCCAGCGTGTTGATATCGCGGACATCGACAATGGCAAGCGCCTGTCGACCTACACGATCGCAGGACCCCGGGGCTCTGGCGTTGTCCAGCTCAACGGGGCTGCAGCGCATTTGGTGAGCGTCGACGACCTCGTCATCATCATGGCGTACTGTCAGGTGCCCGAGTCCCAGGTGCGAGGGTGGAAGCCCTCGGTCGCTTTCGTGGACGAGCACAATCGCATCATTGAGACCGGAGATTCTGCGGGGCGCGTGCCCGAGGACTCCGAGCGAGCTCGAGAACTCGGCCTGAAATCGGCGGGGAAGCCCTGAGAATCGGGGTGGCAGTTGAGGCTCCCCTCCGGGAGACTACTGTGCCTCTGTAGTGGAGCTGACCGAGATCCAGGGTCTTGGAGTCCCCTCCGCGAGAGCACTGTGCCTCTTCACTTCCGACCCCTTGGGGCAGGTGTTTTTCAGAAGGAACCGGATTCGGACGCTGTGGAACTGTTCATTCCTCCCGTGTGATTCCTCCGAGCATGGAAGCGGACGAGGTGAGCGAGGCGATCGCAACTCGGCTCATCGGAGCCTCTACTGAGCTATCGGGCTCGTGTGCAACGGCCTGCGAGAAGATGAACGAGGTCGTCACGAGTGCGGAACTCGATGAGGAGAATTCGCGATGGGCGAGAGTTCCTCGGATTCACATGGTGGGTGCAGAACACGATGGCGAGTGATCGGGGTAAGGTTTTTCAGCTCTCCATGTAGAGCGCTCCGCGATTATTTCGGGAGCAGCGCTGTTGCCTGTCGGTATTCTCTGGATGAATCATGTTCTTCTGAAAGTTCAGTCGATCACGGTGAATACAATGATTCTTCTCTTGTGTTTCCTGTCGACGATGATCCTGATGGGGCTTAACGGCATCTTTCTCATTGTCGTTAAGTTGAGGGCAAAGAACCGCCTGCGTTTCTGTGGAGATCGCTGAGAATTTCGGGGGAACAGGCTTGCTCACGCCTTTGCGCTGATGCAGAGAGTTTCCATGCTGTCCTTCGTTCCTCTCGTAGTGCTTGTGCTACTTCGATGGATTGGTGATGGCGAATCCTTCTCAGTCCGCTGGCGCAGTCATGGGCTTGTGTCTGCGCGCAGGGTCCCGCTGAACAGCCTTCTCTACTCGGGCGATAACGCAGACGAAGTGAGGGGGGAAGCGAAAGGTTCTGTTTTCTCCTCGCGTGAGCCGCGGAGCGAGGCGGAGTCACCCAAACAGTGGATCATCATCGCGCCAGCGGCTCCGCTCTCGTGGTTGAGGGAGACCTGCAGCATTCTCGCCATGCTTGATGAATATCCGCCATTCCGGACACGCGAAGAGGGGAGAGAGTTTCAGGCGGACGCCACGAGTATTTGAGGGGCAAAGGCCCCTCCTCAATTACGCGCACCAAGCGACTAGGACAAGAAGGACCTCAGCCACTTGCAAACGGCGAGGGAGACATCACGCGTGGAGAGCCTCACGTGGGTGAAGAGCCACCTCTTCGGACGGTTACGATGGTGAGGTGACTGACGTGAACCAGAATCCCGCCCCTGAAGCCGATGACACTCCCGAGCAGGTCAAGGTTCGTCAGGAGAAGCGCGCGCGCCTTCTCGCCGACGGACGCCAGGCCTACCCGGTCGTCCTCGCAATCACCTCCACTATCGCCGAGATCCGCGAGAAGTACTCGCATCTTGAGGCCGGTGACGAAACCCAGGACCAGGTCGGCATCGCCGGTCGCGTCATGCTCGCCCGCAATGGAGGCAAGCTCTGCTTCGCGACCCTCATGGACGGTGAGGGCAATCGTATCCAGGTGATGCTCTCCGTCGCCGAAGTGGGCCTCGAGTCCCTCGCGCAGTACAAGGCGGATGTCGACCTCGGCGATCACCTTTTTGTCCACGGCCGCGTGATCTCCTCGCGCCGCGGCGAACTCTCGGTCCTGGCCTGCCCCGGCACCGCACCCGCTGGGCTCTTCACTCCCGGTATTGGCGAGGGCGATCCGGTGCCCGCATGGCAGATCGCAGCGAAGTCGATCCGCCCCCTGCCTAAGACCTACACCGCCGAGGACGGCACTGAGGTCTCCTTGTCCGAGGACATGCGCGTTCGTCGCCGCTACCTCGACATGATTGTCCGACCGGCGGCACGCGACATGGTGCGCATGCGCTCCAAGGTCGTGAAGTCCCTGCGCGACTACTTCGATGAGGCGGGGTTCATCGAGATTGAAACCCCGATGCTGCAGAACCTGCACGGCGGCGCCGCAGCCCGCCCCTTCTCGACGCATATGAACGCCTACGACACGGATCTTTTCTTGAGGATCGCCCCGGAGCTCTTCCTCAAGCGCGCGGTCGTCGGCGGCATCGACAAGGTCTTCGAGATCAACCGCAACTTCCGCAACGAGGGCGCGGACTCTTCGCACAGCCCCGAGTTCACGATGCTCGAAGCCTACGAGGCCTACGGCTCCTACGACACAATGGCCCGCCGCACCCGCGAGTTCGTCCAGAAGGCTGCGCGCGACGCCCTCGGCACTGAGCTCGTCACCCTGTCTGACGGCTCCCTCTACGATCTTTCCGGCTCTTGGGCTGAGATCTCAATGTTCGAGGCGACCGCCGAGGCTCTTGGCCGCGAGTTCAATGTCGACACCCCCCTCGAGGAGCTCGTGAAGATCGCTGAGGAGCTCGGCGAGGATGTTGCCGATCACTGGGGTCCGGGCAAGGTCGCGGAGGTCATCTTCGAGGCCGCCGTCGGCGACAAGCTTTGGGCACCGACCTTCGTTCGCGACTACCCCGAGGACTCCAGCCCCCTCACGCGCGGCCACCGTTCGAAGAAGGGGATCGTCGAGAAGTGGGATCTGTATGTGCGCGGCTTCGAGTTGGCGACCGCCTACTCCGAGCTCGTCGATCCCGTGATCCAGCGTCAGCGTTTCGAGGCGCAGGCCCTCGCTGCGGCGAACGGTGACCCTGAGGCGATGGTCCTTGACGAGGATTTCCTCATGGCAATGGAGTACGGCATGCCGCCCGCCGGTGGCATGGGCATGGGCTTGGATCGTCTTCTCATGGCTCTGACCGGTCAGGGGATTCGCGAGACCATCACCTTCCCGCTCGTGAAGAAACTCTGAGTTTTCATTCACGAGGGCGGGGTGGACACCCCGCGAGTGTGCTGGCGGCCCGAGATCATCTTGGGCCGCCAGGTTTTTCAGCTCCCGGAGAAACGCCCGTTAGAATGGGGAGAACAGCTGAAACGGGGAGGCGGCATGGCGGCGAAGACCACGAAGACAGCTGCGTCGCGAGGAGAGAAGCGCTCAAAAGGCAGGCCCGCAAGAATAGACCGACATAAGATCCTCGAGGCCGCCCGCACCCTTGCCCCGGAAGATGTCACAATGCAGTCCGTCGCAGACGTCCTCGGAGTCGATCCGACCGCATTGAACTACCACGTCGGTGGTAAGCGTGAATTCATGCAGCTCATCGCACTGGATCGAGCGAGCATGAGCCTTGACGTCCTCGCCGAATTGACCGAGGGGGACTGGGAATCCCTCCTGCGGGGCTTCGCCTCCGGGATGCGCGCTTCGGTCGCTTCGATCGGCCCTCTTGCACGTTACTTGGAGTTCGACTCGAGGCTGGCCCTGGGGTATATGATCTCGATCGAGAAGGCGCTCGAGACCCTTGTCGAAGCGGGCTTGAGCTCAGCGGATGCACTGCGTTCTATCAGGCTTGTTGCGCATCTTGCCGCGCACACGGGCAAGAGGGACACGATGTGCGATTCTTCGGGCGCACAGGGCTTGCATGGCAATGGCGTGAAAACTCTCCTCGAGGGTGAGGCCGGAACAGATTTGCCGATCATCCGCGCTCTTCTCAAGGGTGAATACCCGGGTTTTGCACCCGAGGATCCGGCTAGCGCCGACCTCCAATTCACTTTCGAGCTTGACACGATCATTGAAGGTATCCGCTCGCGCATGAGCTGTTGAGGGTGCTCGGGCACCTATGGTCCGCTGAGAGCGCTTGTGAATGCATGACCTGCTGGGGGCGTTCTGGCCGACCCCTGAGAATGCCCACGCGCAAGGCCGGTTGAGAACGCTCCAAGGTAGGTCGCCCTCGGCCTGCACGAATCCAGACGTTGACGTACCCGAGACCTGTTGAGAATACTTCGGCGAGGCTCAAGAAAAGGATGAGCTAAGAAGCATGAAAACAGGGCAAGATATGGCCGGAGCAGGGAAAAAGAGTAGGAGCGCGGCACAAGGGGACAGCCTGAGCATCCCGAAGAAGAACCGGCACAGCTTAAGGGGCAGTCGGTCAATGCCGACTGCCCCCAGCGTCTATCAGATGGAAAGGCTCAGCGATCCGTCACCAACAGCACAACCAGGGTTCGGGGGCCGTGCACGCCGTCAACGCGGACAAGCTCAATGTCCGAGGTTGCTGAACCGCCAGCGATCCAGGTGATCGGACGAGTCGGATGCTCACCGACGATCGCGACCGCTTGCGGGACGGTCGGCTGAACGGTCGATGCATTGACGACGCACAGATGCAGATCCGGCAGGAGACTGATAATCCTGCGACCCTGATCCGGCTCGCCGTCAAGAATGATCGTCCCAGACTGAGCGATCGCAGTGCGCGAAGCGGTCACGACCGCGAGAGTCTGATCGAGCTCCTCCTTGGTGCAGGGTTTCTCAATGGAGTCAACGCGCAGCGTACGCCCTTTGCCTGCGGCCTTACGCCAAGTGGCATCCAGACCAGCGGGGACGACAACGGAGGGCGCTTCCTTCTCCTTGAGTACCTTGTCGATCGTCGCGGGGATCTTATCGGCCGTGACCTCATGAACGGCGACGTGGTAGTCCCCGAGCATCTCGATGAAGAAGTCGAGCACCGGGCGCGAACCGGGAGCGTCGTCGGTTTCACACATGTAGTCGCGGACGACCTCGTCCTTCGGAGCGCCGGGCTGCGAAGCGTCACGCGCAGTGCGCAGGGTAGCCAGGATTTCTTCGCGGGCGTTCACAGCTGGGCCCCCTCTTCGTCGATGTGGGTGGTGGGCGTGCACGAGCAAGCGGTGCAGCCCTGTTCCTTCTGGTGTTCGGCCATCCACTGGCGGAAGGTCTTCGAGGGCGGAGCGGGCACGTCTCGAGAAGTCGACCACGCGGTCGCAGGCCAGGGCAGATTCACGAGGCGACGATCCGAACCCGCGATCTTCCGGCCGAGCGGCATGAGCTTGCCGGCGGCCTTCATGAGCGGGCCAGAGGACATCGGGATCTTCGCGGCTCCCATCGCCACATCCCACACGGTCGGGATGCCGCCGCGTTGAGCTTCGACGGCGCGGTGGCGCAGCTCGACCAGCACTTCGGGGATATTGATGCGCATCGGGCAGGCGTCGTAGCAGGCGCCGCACAGCGAGGACGCGAAGGGAAGGGTCGAGGCCGGATCGTTGTGATCGAAAGCGCCGCGCAGCTGGGGCGTGAGGATCGCACCGATGGGGCCGGGGTAGACCGACTGGTAGGCGTGGCCACCGACGTGCTCGTACACGGGGCAGACATTCATGCACGAACCACAGCGGATGCAGTGCAGGGCCTGACGGCCGATCGGGTCGGCGAGAACGCGGGAACGGCCGTTGTCGAGCAGAATGAGGTGGAACTCCTGCGGGCCATCACCCGGGGTCACGCCCGTCCACATGGAGGTGTAGGGGTTCATGCGCTCACCGGTCGCGGAGCGGGGGAGCAGCTGAGCCATGACCTCGGCGTCACGGAAGGTGGGAACCATCTTCTCAATGCCGACGATCGAGATCAGGGTTTCCGGAAGGGTGAGGCACATGCGGCCATTGCCTTCGGATTCGAAGACGGTGAGGGTGCCGCTTTCGGCGATCATCATGTTCGACCCGGAGATCGCGACCTTTGCCGAAAGGAACTTCTTGCGCAGGTGGGCGCGGGCCGCTGCAGCGAGTTCAACGGGCTCGTCACCGAGGTTCTCGGGGGCGTCGCCCATGCGCGCCTTGAAAATGGCGCGAACTTCGGAGCGGTTGCGGTGGATCGCGGGGACGACGATGTGGCTCGGCATGTCGTCGGAGAGCTGAACGATCATTTCCGCGAGGTCGGTCTCCCATGCGGAGATGCCGCGCTCAGCGAAGTATTCGTTGAGGCCGATCTCCTGGGTGACCATGGACTTGACTTTGACGACCTCGTCAACACCCTTGGAGGCCGCGATCTGGTAGGCGATGGCATTGGCTTCGGCTGCGTCGCGCGCCCAGTGGACAATGCCGCCGCGTGCGGTGACATTGCGCTCCATCTCTTCGAGGAGCTCGGGCAGACGGCTCATGACGCGGTTCTTGATGGAGGAGCCCGCCAAGCGGAGTTCCTCCCAGTCCGGGGTTTCGGATACGCGAAGGGCGCGCTTGTTGCGGATCGTGGTTGTCGCGTGCGTGAGGTTGCGGCGCATCTGCGTGTTGCGCAGGGTCTTGGCTGCGGCCTTGGGGAAGCCTTCGCCCCACTTGAGCGGTTCTTCCGGCGCGTCCGCGGAGGGTGTCCAGGTCACGTCGGACTTCGGGTTCACATGTTTGCGTGCCATGTCATGCCCCCAGCTTCGTCGTCGTTTCGTCTGCTTCCCAGGGTTGGTCCTTCGTGCCCGCGAGGATTTCCGCGAGGTGCATTGCGCGGATGCCTGCGCGCTGGCGCGAAAGACCGCCGGCGATGTGCATGAGGCACGAGTAGTCGCCTGCGGTGAGAATCTCGGCCTTTGTGGACTTCACATTCGCCATCTTGTCGGCGAGCATCGCCGTGGAAGTCTGGTGGTTCTTCATGGAGAAGGTTCCGCCGAAACCGCAGCAGGACTCGGCTTCCGGAAGATCAACGAGGGTGATGCCCTCAACGGCCTTGAGGAGCTGGTAGGGGCGGTCTCCGACGCGGGCGATGCGCATTGAGTGGCAGGTCGGATGGTAGGTGACGCGGTGCGGGAAGTATGCGCCCACATCGGTCAGTCCGAGGACATCGACGAGAAGCTCTGAAAGGTCGTAGGTCTTCTCTGCGATCTGCGAGGCGCGCTTGGCCATGCCGGGCATGCCCTCGGATTTGGCGACCATTTCGGGCTGGTGGCGCAGCGATCCCGTGCATGAGCCCGAGGGGACGACGATCGCGTCCCATTCGCCGTCGAGCACCGGCTCGAAGGTCTTCACATGGTTCTTGATGAGGGGAACGGCTTCGGGGAAGTATCCGGTGTTGATGTGCATCTGCCCGCAGCATCCTTGGGATTCGGGGAAGACGACTTCGTGACCGAGACGTTCGAGAAGGTGAACGGTTGCCTGCGGTGCTTGTGGGAACATGAGATCCCCGACGCAGGTGGCGAAAAGTGCGATTCGCATGGGCGTCCTTGTCGTTGCGGCTCGTTGGTGATTCGGAGCGTAACAAAGGGGGGTTTCTCGCAAGCCTGAACCGTTGTGAAGCTCTGAGAGCCGCAGAATCTTGCGGTTTTGGGACTTACGTCCACGGAGTTGTGAAGCAAGTGGGAGATCTAAATCCGTGAGGAGAGAGTTAGGGAAATGGGCTCTCACGTGTGCGGTGGAGAGGACTCTCGCGGGTTTCTTTCCTTGTGAGGACGAGGCCGCGGGCAATGGGCGCTCTTGAGTGTGGGTCCGAAGTCCTCCCTATAGGCAGGTGGGATTTTGGTGGGCGGCACCGGGTGAGTGAAGAACTCCTATTAATAGGGGAGTGTTCACTGGCATGAAGGAGCCTGAACGGCCCAAGGGATGTCAGGGGCTGGAAGAATGTCCAGAAGCCGAGGAGTGTCAGGACCTGGAGGAGTGTCCAGAGGCTCAGGGAGTGTGCCTATCGGGTAAGGGGCCGGGGGCCGGAGCGTTAGGAGTGTCCAGAGGCCCGGGGAGTGTTCCGGTCGCGCTCCATCTTCACTAGGGCGACGAAGGAACGTCCCCAGGCCCGAAGAGTGTTCAGCGTTGGGAGAGCTCAGGAACCTGAGGGCGTACACCACCGACGGCCCCTCGCCCTCGTTGAGAGCGGAGCGCTCAGGCTCCCAAGGAGTGTGCAGGCACCTGAACGCTGTGAATACCGTGATCGCTCGTGGCCTTTGAGAGGGGGGCGTGCTCGAGGTCGCGGAGCATTCGGGTATTGCCCAAAGTATTGGGCTTGTAGGAAGCGAGGTCGAGGAACTCTTTCACTCCGTCGTCATGTGAACGCAGCATTTCGAGGAAAGCGTCTTCGCCGACGGGAGTACCTGAGATTTCGTAGAAGCCGTGGCGCGCGAAGAAGTCGACTTCGAAGGTGAGGCAGAAGACCCGTTGGAGTCCGAGCTTTTGCGCGCGTGCGAGGAGGCTTTCAAGAATCGCCGAGCCGATCCCCTTGTGAAGGAACTCGGGGGCGACGGCGAGGGTGCGAATCTCAGCGATATCATCCCACATGACGTGCAGAGCGCCGCAGCCAACGAGCGCGTTCGTTTCCTCGTCGATCGCGACGACGAACTCTTGGATGTCCTCGAAGTAGGCGATGAGTTCTTTGTGTAAGAGGATGCGGCGCATCGCGTAGGGGGTGGTGAGTTCGGCGATGCGGCGCGCATCTTTGGGGCGCGCGTCGCGAATACGAATGCTCACCTTCCGGTGCCTTTCGCTTGTACTGCACAAGAACGGACGAGTTCGAGAAGTTCGCGCGCGGCGCCATCATCGAGGACGAGGTCGGTGATGACTTTTGCTCGCAGAGCCCCTAGGAGGGGAAGGGCTTTCGAGGCGCCGGCAACAACGCAAAGGCGGCGGGGGATTCGGCGAAGGGTCTCGGGGGTGGGGCCAGACGCGCGCGAGTTCAATGCCATATCGGTCGAGCCGTCCTCGCGCAGCAGGACGGTGCACACATCGCCGACGACTCCGTCGCGCTGGGCGGCGGCGAGTTCTTCGGTGTCGAGGAATCCTCCTGAGTAGACATGCGAGGGGAGGCGTGCGGAAAGGGAGCCGATACCGAAGAGGGCGATATCGCAGTCCTCAATGGTTTTCAGGACTGCCTGGACGGAGCGCTCGCGCCAAAGGGCGTCTTTCGTTTCCGCGTAGTCGAAGAAGGTGGGAACGGGGAAGTGGACCATGCGCCCGCCGATTGCGCGAGCAGCGCGGGAAATGATCGCGTCAGCGTAGGGCATGCCTGATTCGGTGGCGGTGGCTGCTCCATTGAGTTGGACGACAGTGGAGCCGGGGAAATTCACTCGAGGCATGCAACGGGTGATTTCTGAGGTCGTATTGCCCCAGGCGATGCCAAGGGTGACGCCCGGCTTGAGCATATCGATGAGGCGTTCGGCGGCGACAAGAGAAACATTGTGGAGGCGGTTGACTTCGGTGTGGACGTCATGAACCGGGACAACGGAGGTCTGTACGCCGAAAATCTCGGAGATCTGCCCTGAAAGTGTGCCCTTGTTTCCGGGAGCCGCGCTGACGGAAATTCGAACGAGGCCGGTCTCGCGCGCGTAGGACAGGAGACGGGAGACTGAGGAGCGGGAGACTCCGAGGTGTCGGGCGATCGTTTCCATGGTTTGCCCTTGGAGGTAGTACATGGAAGCGGCTTCATGGGCTTGCTCGTCACGAATCGTCACGTGCCCTAGTGTGCCATGCACAGGCGTGCAATGGCCAGGCTCTGCATGTGCAGGGCGTGGATATGTAGAGCTGGGAGCGGACACGTATGACCGAAAGATTGATAAATCGTGTGCACAATTGGCCATATGGTCCGAATCGATGTGCATCGCCTGTCATACTTATTGTCGTCCTTGTGAGAACGTTGTCGTTCATCGAGATCGCAGGCTGAAGGTGCCGCTTGGAAAAAGAGCGGTTTTTCCACAATGAATCCCAAAGGTTCAAAGGAAATTCCCGGATCCGGGTGAGCCGAAAGCTGCGAAGGTGAAGCTCAACGCTCTCACTCTCGGAATAGTCGAACGGCTCACCGTTCGAAGATCCAACGCGATGAAGCGTTGGAGAAAGATAGGGAAAATGCTCGCAACACTTCTTCCCATGGCGCCGCAAGAGGTGACGATGACTCAGATCTTCATGTCGGAGTTCATGGGGACCGCAGTCCTCCTCCTCCTCGGTGGTGGCGTCGTCGCCACCAACCTCCTTCCAAAGTCGAAGGGGCGTAACGGAGGCTGGCTCCTCATCAACTGGGGGTGGGGTCTCGCTGTTCTCGCCGGTGTCTACGTCGCTTACGGCACGGGCGGCCACCTGAACCCGGCCGTGACGATCGCGAAGGTCGTCGGCCACATGTTCAACCCTGAGGTCACCCTCAACGGTCCGGCGCTCGCTGAAGGCGGTATCCCCGTCACCGTCGCCAATGTCGTCGTCTACATCGTCGCCGAGTTCCTCGGAGCCTTCGTTGGCGCGATCCTGTGCTGGCTGACCTTCAAGCAGCACTTCGATGAGGACCTCGACCCGGCCCTCAAGCTCGGCGTCTTCTCGACCGCCCCGGAGATCCGCTCCTACGGTTGGAACACCCTCACGGAGGCCATCGGCACCGCCGTCCTCATCCTGTGGATCTGGGTTTCGGGTTACACCCAGACCGCTATCGGACCGCTCGCTGTCGCGCTCATCATCGTCGTGATCGGTAACTCCCTCGGCGGCCCGACCGGATACGCCATCAACCCGGCTCGTGACCTCGGCCCGCGTGTCGCGCACGCGATTCTCCCGATCAAGGGCAAGGGCGGCTCCGACTGGGGCTACTCCTGGGTTCCCGTTGTCGGCCCGACCATCGGCGCGATCGTCGGTACCGTCATCGCCTTCGTTACCGGCCTGGCCTGATCCGAGCATCCAGAGATGGTGGGGTCCCGGGCGGACGCCTCCGGGACCCCACCTCCATCTCCATCCTTATAAGAGCTCGCCGTCGAGCTCCATCTTCAGCTCCGTATAACACACACGAGGAGCAGGGGCCTTCGTGCCCCGTATTCCACTAGGAATCGTCTTCACCACAAAGAAGTGACAGAAGGGAATTCGTCCATGTCTGAAGAGAAATTCGTTCTCGCGATCGACCAGGGCACGACCTCAAGCCGTGCGATCATCTTCAACCACTCCGGCGAGATTGTCGCCGTCGGCCAGAAGGAATTCACTCAGATCTTCCCGAACCCGGGTTGGGTCGAGCATAACCCGGTCGAGATCTGGGAGTCGGTCCGCTCCGTCGTCGCCTCCGCCCTCCAAAAGGCTGAGATCAACGCCTCGCATCTCGTGGCAGTCGGCATCACCAACCAGCGCGAAACCACCATCGTCTGGGACAAGAACACCGGCGAACCCGTCTACAACGCCCTCGTCTGGCAGGACGTGCGCACCGGCGACATCGCCCGCGAAATCGCTGCCGGCGACCCGCTCGGCACCGAGCGCTACCGTCAGATCACCGGCGAGAACATCTCGACCTACCCCTCGGCCACGAAGGTCAAGTGGATCCTCGACAATGTCGAGGGCGCCCGCGAGCGCGCCGAGGCCGGAGACCTCCTCTTCGGTACCCCGGACACCTGGGTCCTGTGGAACCTCACCGGTGGCGTGAACGGCGGCGTCCATGCCACCGACGTCACCAACGCCTCTCGTACGCTCCTCATGGACGTTCGCGAGCTCAAGTGGCGCGAGGACATCTGCAAGGACTTCGGCATCCCGATGTCGATGCTCCCGGAGATCAAGCCCTCCGCCGCGATCTACGGTAAAGGCCGCTCGAACGGTCTCCTCGCAGGCGTCCCGATCTCGGGCATCCTCGGCGACCAGCAGGCCGCGACCTTCGGCCAGGCCTGCTTCGAACCGGGTGCGACGAAGAACACCTACGGCACCGGCTGCTTCACCCTCATGAACACCGGCACCGAGCCCGTCTTCTCCAAGAACGGCCTGCTCACCACCGTCCTCTACCAGCTCGGCGATGAGGCTCCGGTCTACGCCCTCGAAGGCTCTGTCGCCGTCGCAGGCTCCCTGGTCCAGTGGCTACGCGACAACCTCGGCATGATCGTCAAGTCCTCGGACATTGGCGCCCTCGCCGAGTCGGTCAAAGACAATGGCGGCGTCTACTTCGTCCCCGCTTTCTCCGGCCTCTTCGCACCCTACTGGCGCGATGATGCCCGCGGCGCGATCGTGGGCCTCACACGCTACGTGAACAAGGGCCACATCGCGCGCGCGGTCGAAGAGTCAACGGCATTCCAGTCCGCTGAACTCATCGAGGCGATGAACGCCGATGCGGGAGTGCCTCTCAAGGAGCTCAAGGTCGACGGCGGCATGACGCACGACGAGCTGCTCATGCAGTTCCAGGCCGACCTCTCCGGCTGCGACGTGGTCCGCCCCGTTGTTGCCGAGACCACCGCCCTCGGCGTCGCCTACGCGGCCGGCATTGCCGTCGGATTCTGGAGTAGCACCGAGGATGTCGTTGCGAACTGGCAGGAAGGCAAGCGCTGGAGCCCGTCTATGGACAAGGCTGAGCGGGACCGCACCTACCGCCTCTGGAAGAAGGCCGTGACCCGTACTTTCGACTGGGTTGACGAGGACGTGAAGTGAGCGTCTGAGTCCGCTCACACGGGGCACTCTCTGACTTTTGTTCAGGGAGTGCCCCTTTTTCGCGCTCGGGCCGTAGTGTTGAGGTATGGGAATGTATTCATCTAATGGCAAAACCTATTTGATCGTTGATGGTGAGAACATCGATGCGACCCTCGGTCTGTCGGTGCTTGAGCGTCGGCCCAGCCCTGAAGAGCGCCCCCGATGGGATCGTGTCCTCGAAGGTGCACGTCGTGCTTTCGACGAGGAAGCTAAAGGACTGTTCTTCCTCAATGGTTCTTCCGGCGCCCTCCCAATGGGCTTCGTTCAGGCATTGACCGCAATGGACTACACGGTGATCCCCCTGTCTGGACCGGAGGATGTGAAGGTCGTGGACGTCGGCCTCCAACGCACGATGGAGGCGATCGGGGAACTTGAATCCGGTGATGTCATCTTGGCCAGCCATGATGCCGACTTCGTTCCCCAGGTTGAGCATCTTCTCGACCTGGGACGCAATGTCGCGGTCATGTGCTTCCGCGAGTTCCTCGCCTCGGGTTTGCATGAGCTGGAGGAAAAGGGCCTCAAGGTCATTGACCTCGAGTACGACGTACACGCCTTCCAAGTGACCTTGCCGAGGCTGCGCATCATTGATGTCGACGACTTCAACCCCTTCGACTTTTTGTGATCCTCGCCGGGCGTCGCTCAAGCTGGAGCTCTTCGTGTCAGTGTTGTTGCGGCGCCCGTGCTGCATGCTGTGTTCGTGCGGCAGTCGCCACAGGGGGAGGGTTCGGATCAATCGGCCTTGGTTCGCCCCTTCGTTTACTCTCCCGCCTGCGACTATGTGAGCCGAGACTCCAGTGACAGGGAGCTGGATCCCAAAGCCTTCCCTCCCCAGCTGACCTGCGACCATGCGAGCCGAGAGTTCAGTGACAGGCTGAAGGAGTACCCACCGCGAAGCACAGCTCGGCCTCGCCCACTAGAATGGGCGGAGGTCTGAACATGACCCCATAGTCTTCTTGAGGAGTTGCAGTGCCCACTGGAAAGGTGAAGTTCTTCGATGCCGAGCGCGGTTTTGGCTTCATCGGAGGCGATGACGGCGTAGAGGTGTTCCTCCACGCCTCGGCGCTGCCCGAGGGGGCTGCGGCGCCCAAACCGGGGACTCGAGTCGAATACGGGGTCGCCGATGGGCGCAAGGGCCCGCAGGCCCTGACCGTGAAAATCTTGTCGCCGACTCGTTCTGTTTCAGCGGCCCGCAGGCGCAAGCCCCAAGCGATGGTCCCCGTCGTCGAGGACCTCATTAAACTCCTCGACGCCTCCTCCACCGCCCTGCGCAACGGAAAGTACCCCGAGAACTCACGGGCCATCGCGAAGGTTCTTCGCGCAGTGGCGGATGATTTCGATGCCTAAGGAAGCCACCCGGGCCGTGCGGACACGAGCCCCGAAGATCGATCAGGTTCTCGCCAAGGCTGTTGACGCGGCGAGACAATCCGCCGAAGCCCTCGCATACCCGCGCCCTATTGGTGAACACTTGGGCTTCACAATGGATGCTGAGCGCCTCGGCACCCACTGGTTCGCTTCGAGTGACCCGGGCTATGTTGGCTGGGCGTGGGCTGTGACCCTCGCCAGGGTTGCGCGCTCGCGGACGGCGACCGTGTGTGAAGTCGATATGATCCCCCGCGAGGGTGCGCTTCTCGCTCCCGAATGGGTCCCCTGGGAGGAGCGGCTTCGCCCCGGTGATCTCTCACGCGAGGACGCCTTGCCCTACCAGGCGGAAGACGCCCGCCTTGAGCAGAGCTTCGAGGACGTTGGAGACGATCCAGATATTGCGCAGTTCGCTGAAATTGGTCTGGGACGTAAACGCGTCCTCTCTGACGAGGGGCGTCAAGCGGCCGTCGCGCGCTGGTACAAGTCCGACCAGGGCCCCAAACCGGGGCGCCCCCCGAAGAACACGTGCTCAACCTGCGGTTTCCTCGTGAAAATGTCGGGTTCGATGCGCACGATGTTCGGAGTGTGTGCGAACGAGTGGGCACCCGACGACGGGCGAGTCGTCAGCCTCGACCACACCTGCGGCGCGCATTCAGAAACGGATGTGCCCAAGCAGGCAAGCGTGTGGACTGTGCGCCCCTCGCGTGTCGACGATTCCGCTGTCGTGAGCGAGCCGATGCCCAAAGCGGGACCAGCACCACAGGAGTAAAGCTCCGAGGCCCGTGGACCTTTCGTGGAGATCGGATAGAGAAGGGGTGCGAGCGGCGGAGAGACGAATGAAGCGCACTTCTCTCAGTGGACAAGGACGAACTGAAGACGAGCCTATGCTGTGAAGTGTGTTGCGGCGCACGAATTTTGCGCAGATTCGGCTCAAAAAGGCACGATTAGCGCGTGAGCACACAAAAGAAGACCGTCGCATCCCCATCTGCGACGGCGTCCTCGTCGACCATCGACCGTTTCTTCCATATCACTGAACGAGGCTCGAGCATCGCCCAGGAAGTCCGTGGCGGTTTCGTCACCTTCTTCGCGATGGCCTACATCCTCGTCGTGAATCCGATCATCCTCTCGACGACCCTCCCAGCTGAAGCGGGCTTCGAGTTCGCCGACATCGCTGCGGGAACCGCCCTCGTCGCAGGCATCGTCACGATCCTCATGGGCCTTGTCGCGAACTTCCCCTTGGCGCTCGCTGCAGGAATGGGCCTCAACGCCGTCGTCGCATTCACCCTCGTCGGAGGCAATGGACTGAGCTACCAGGAGGCCATGGGCCTCATCGTGTGGGAAGGCATCCTCATCACGATTCTCGTCCTCACCGGCTTCCGTGAGGCCGTTTTCAAAGCCGTTCCGCGCCAGCTCAAGACCGCGATCTCCGTCGGAATCGGCCTGTTCATCGCCTTTGTCGGTCTCATTAACGCCGGCATCATCCGCCCCGGCGGTACCCCCGTCCAGCTCGGCATCAACGGCTCTCTCGCCGGACTGCCCGCCCTAGTCTTCGTCTTCGGACTGCTTCTCACGGTTGTTCTCTACATCCGTAAGGTCAAGGGCGCCATCCTCATTGGCCTCCTGTCCTCAACCGTTCTCGCGATGATCTTCCAAGCGATCTTCCACGTGTCGGCCATGAAGGACGAGACAGGTGAGATCGTGAACCCGACCGGTTGGGGTCAGACCATCCCCGAGCTTTCCGGTTCGATCGTCTCCCTGCCGAGCTTCGGCTCGCTCTTCCAGGTCGATATGTTCGGCGCCTTCTCCAAGCTCGGCCCCGTCGCTGTCGTTCTTCTCATCTTCTCCCTCATGCTCGCCGACTTCTTCGACACGATGGGCACCATGGTCGCCATCGGCGGTGAAGCGAAGCTCCTCGATGAGAACGGCAACCCGCCGCGCTCGCGTGAAATCCTCCTCGTCGACTCTCTCGCGGCAATCGCAGGCGGCGTCGGCGGCGTGTCCTCGAACACCTCCTACATCGAGTCGTCTGCGGGCGTCGGAGAAGGCGCGCGCACCGGTCTCGCCTCGGTCGTGACAGGGCTGCTCTTCCTCGCTTCGACCTTCCTCTCGCCCCTCGTCGCTCTCGTTCCGACCGAGGCCGCATCCACGGCTCTCGTCTTCGTCGGCTTCCTCATGATGATGCAGGTCGCGGACATCGACTGGTCGAAGGCTGAGATCGCGATCCCCGCCTTCCTGACGATCGCATTCATGCCTTTCGCATACTCGATCACGGTCGGCATCGGCGTCGGCTTCGTCACTTACACGCTCATTCGCATTGCGAAGGGTCAAGCGAAGAGGGTTCACCTGCTCATGTGGCTCGTGTCGATCCTGTTCATCGTCTACTTCCTCCTCGGTCCGATCGAAGCTTTGATCGGCTGAATGATCGCCTACTGAAGCGGAAAACGCGGGCCCGCGGGAGGGCCCGCGCCTCGTAAAAACGTGACCTGGAAAAGGAAGAGCGACTGGACTCATACGGGATGGCCCCGCTCAGGGTTTGTCGACGAGCTTGGCGGACTTGTCGACGACTACGCCGAGTGCTCGAGGAGCCAATTGAGGCACGCCACCAGAGCCTCAACATCCGAGACCGGCGTCGTCGGCCAGGTCCCAATGCGCAGCTGCTTGTCTCCGACCCCTCGGTAGGGATCCACATCAACGATCCCCTGTGCGCGCAGCGCCGCCGAGAGAGCCTTCGTATCAACGGACTCGTCGAATTCGAGGGTCACGACGACATGGGAGCGGTGAGAGGGCTCGGACACGAAAGGCCTGACCAGGGCAGAAGAATCCGCCCAACGGTAGAGCACCTCAGAAGCCGCGCGAGAACGCGCCTCCATGCCATCGAGGCCACCTTCATCCAACATCCACGCGATCTGCCGATCCAACATGATGAGCGTCGCGATCGCGGGAGTATTCAGAGTCTGATCCTTGACAGAGTTCTTCACTGCAAGGGAAAGATCCAGGAAGGACGGCATCCAACGATCTGAAGCACAGTGGAGTTCTTCTGCCCTCTCCATTGCCCGAGGAGAGACAAAGGCGAGCCACAGGCCCCCATCGGAGCCGAAAGCTTTTTGCGGCGAGAGGTAGTAGGCATCCGTCGCCGAAACATCGACCTGAGCTGCTCCCGCAACAGAGGTTGCGTCCACCACAGTCAGCGCATCATCACAGCCGATCCTCTCAACCGGGCTGAGAACACCCGTCGAAGTCTCATGATGCGGGTAGGCGAAAACATCCGGCGAAGCCCCGTCCTCGTTCGTCTCGGTGCCGGTGAGACGAGCCAGGGCCCCGGCCTTTGCACTCACACGGATTGCAGCATCGAGATGTGGTGCCCGATCAACTTCAGCTGCAAACTTGGAGCCGAACTCGCCGAAAACTCCGAAGGCTGCGCGTTCACGCACGAGCGAAGTGACGGCGACATCCCAGAACGCTGAGGCGCCGCCATTACCGAGGACGACCTCGTAGCCCTCGGGTAGGGCGAAAAGAGAACGCAAACCCGCCCTGATCGAGGCGACAAGGGACTTGACCGGGGCCTTGCGGTGAGAGGTTCCCATGAGCAGGGGAGCGTGCAGAGCTTCGATCTGCTCGGGGCGGATTCGGGAGGGGCCGGAACCGAAACGGCCGTCCTTGGGGAGCAGATCGGCGGGAATGGGTGCGATATTCACCATGTGCTCAGCCTAGTCGCCTTGCCGTTCACGGCGTTTTCAGTACCGGGACTTGAGTGAAATAGGCGCAGGGCACGAAAATGCGACGAATGGAAAATCGCATATTTTCCCACTTGGGGGGAGGACTGTGACACAAGACCATATCCTTGAGGCACACAGGAGAGGCGAGAGCGGAAGGGGAGGGTCGGAGTGGGCGACCTCATTGACACCACCGAGATGTACCTCAAGACCATTTTCGAGATGGAAGAGGATGGAGTCACGCCCTTGCGCGCGCGGATCGTCGAACGACTTGAGCATTCTGGCCCGACCGTTTCTCAGACGGTGAATCGTATGGAGCGCGACGGCCTTGTGCACGTGCTGGGAGATCGGCGCCTCGAACTCACTCCCGAAGGGCGCCGCCAAGCTACTGAGGTCGTGCGTAAACACCGCCTCGCCGAACGTCTTCTCATCGACGTCATTGGACTGGAATGGCAGTGCGCCCACGAGGAGGCCTGTCGTTGGGAGCATGTCATGTCCGACACAGTTGAGGAACGTCTTGTCTCGCTCCTCGAGGATCCGAAGACCGATCCTTATGGCAACCCGATCCCCGGCTCTGGTGAGTCCCTCCCCGGCGAGTCACTTGAGCTCGCGGTGAAAACGCGCGAAGGTGAGGCCTTGCGCCTCCTTCGAATCGGGGAACCGATCCAGGCGGACAAGGGGATGATCGCAGACTTCGCGGCTTTCGAGGTGAAGCCCGGTACGCAGATTGAAGCTGTAGCTGAAGGGAACTTCGTCCGTCTCCGTTCCCTTGAAGAGGGCGCCGATACGAAGGGATTCAAGATCCCGATGGCTTTGGCCGCGCACCTCTTCGTCACGGTCTAAGTATCCTTCGGCACAGTTTCGCTGTTGCTTGCGCGCTCCGCGCGGGTGAGGGTTTTCTCTGGGTGCATCCGGTCGGGATGATCCCCCGTCCGCGCTCCGTGCGGGTAAGGGTTTTCTCCCAGCTTCGCTGGCTGAGATTCTGCTGAATACGCGCTGTGAATCCACTCTGGGTGTAGCTCACATTCTCGTTATGAATACGTGACATTTGGGGTGGAGCGGTTTACAGTGGACCTCGGCTGAGAAAGCCAACCGTCTCTCAGACACCGAAGTCGGACCCTGAGAGAACGGCATCACAGGTCCGACACGGGGGAACCACTTATGGCCGCAAGGCCTTGGGGTGAAGCCTGAATTCTCAGGCCGGGCTCTCCTGCCCGAATCCGACAGCTGACCTCGCAGGTAAGAAGGAGATGCATACCAGGTGACTACAGTTAGGCCAGCGCCTCGACACAGGCGCGCCCGCCGTCCGCTTCAGCCTCTCACCGATATTGCGGACACTCTCACCGCGATGAGCCCCGTTCGTCCGGCGGCTATCGCCTCAGTGACCGGTCTTGCGCTCACCGCTGTTGTCGGTGGCGCGGCACATGCGGCCCCCGGTTCAGCCCAGTCGGGCGAGGATACGGCAGCGCCGACCACTACGACCGCCCCAACCACCACGGCGACCACCGTCTCGGTCCCTGATATCGCTTGGACCGCCGAAGAGATCACGGCCACCGCTGAAGCTCCCGCGAGTGTAGCCGCTCCTCAAGCGCAGCAGGACGCCGCTGCGGATCGTTCTGAAGCCCGCCCTGAACTCTCGGCCGACTCGGGCGCAGCCGCCCGTTACAACGCCGCAGGAGCCGATGTTGTCGCCGCAGCCCTTGCTCTTACCGGCATTCCCTACGTCTGGGGCGGCGAAAGCCCTGCAGGTGTTGATTGCTCAGGTCTGACAAAGCTCGCTTACGCGGCTGCTGGAATCACTCTTCCGCACTCCTCCTCCGGTCAGGCCGCGATGGGAGTTCGTGTTTCCGCAGCCGAAGCCCAGCCGGGCGACCTCATTGCTTACCCGGGCCATGTGGCGATCTACATTGGCGGCGGCCAGATGGTTGAGGCCGTCGACTTTGGCACCCTCTCTCGGGTTTCCGCGGTCCGTGGCGGAGGAACCTTCATCCGCATCTGAATCTCAGGCGTGAACGGGAGGCTGGATCAAATGATCCGGCCTCCCGTGTTTTCACAGGTCTTCACGTATTTCCACCCTGGTTCAGTTCCCTAAAGCGGGCTCATGGGGCACAATGGTCGTGACATACATCACGAGGAGGCCATGATGGGTTCCACCGAAGTCACTCTCGTCGGCGTCGACGGCTCAAAGGAGAGCCTCGCAGCCGTCAAATGGGCAGCGGATAGGGCGATCCGATTCGGCGGTCGGGTTCATGTTCTGTGCACCTACGCTCTCGCCTCGTACTCTGCGGCGGCACTCGACGGCGGCTACGCAGTTCTCGACGACGAAGCGCTCAAGCGAGGTGCACAGCAGGTCGTTGAAGAAGCTGTCGAGATAGCGAAATCCAGAGGAGAAGTGCGAGTCTCCTCCTCGATCGAACCGGGTGACCCTGCGGGCGTCCTCGTTGAGATGAGCCGTGAAGTTGACCTCGTCGTCGTCGGCTCACGAGGTGGGGGCTCTTTCGCTGATCGCCTCCTGGGCACCGTGTCCTCGGCGCTGCCCGCACACGCACAATGCCCGGTTGTCGTCGTCCCGCGCCACACCGCGGGCAAGAAGTTCATGCCGGTTGAGCGCATCGTCGTCGGCGTCGATGGTTCTGAAGTTCCCTCTTCGGCTCTGCGTAAGGCCGTCGACGAGGCCGAGGGCTGGGGAGCGCGGCTCACAGCGGTTTCCGCAGTCCCAATCGGGAGCGGTACCTCGATGATGGCGTGGACCCCGAATGTCGATCACTCGGCTCTGCTCGACAATGTACGCAAGGGGATGGGAGAGGCCATCGACCAGGCTCTTCACGGGCGCACGATGGAAGTCGCGCGCCATGCCCTCGACGGTGCTCCGGCTTCGCTCCTCATTGAGTTCTCGACGGCCGTCGATCTTGTTGTCGTCGGCACGAGGTCGCGGGGAGGACTCGCAGGCGTCCTGCTCGGATCCACATCGCAAACGGTTCTGTCACACTCGACCTGCCCCGTCATGATCGTCCCCTCCGATCACCTCGGTAAAGCCGAGTCCGCGGCCGCACCCGACTGGGGACGGCGCTAGTAGCGCGTAGCCCAGCAGGGCGCGAAGAGCTTGGGCTCTTCGCGCCCTGCGCTTTGAGATGCCGGAAAAAGCGTGACTGTGGCGAGAAAGCGGGAGAGCACGGCGCAAAACTTTCGGGACTGGCGGCTATTGCGAAGAGAACGCGGATGCACCCGTCGTGGGAAAGGACGACAGTGGGCTTCGCCCTCGATCCTTGGGACTGATAGAGTAAGCGGGCTCGGCAACGCCGGGCGGGCCCTCGTAGCTCAGGGGATAGAGCACCGCTCTCCTAAAGCGGGTGTCGGACGTTCGAATCGTCTCGGGGGCACCGAAACCTCAAAATGCCCGGTGAAGAATCCGGGATGCCGGACACAAAAGGGACGGCGCTAGCTGAATACGGCTGGCGCCGTCTCGTCATCTGCGCCCCCTTGGCAGATACGCCCAAACTCTTACAACAGAGCGTGAACATCTCAGCTTCACTTGAAGTAGGGCAGCGATCCGCAGATCACGCTTGCGCCTCCCGGAAGGTTCACGCTTCCCCCGGTAGCGTGAGAGCGTGGCTAATGGTTTCTTCTCACGTCATCCGAAGAACACATCTTCGGAGTTCGCGGACCCAACCCCTGTTGAGGCTGTCGCATCGGCTCCGCACGCGAAGCTTGATGACGCTCTTGAGGAATGGAAGAACCAACTCGCGCGCCTGACACGCATCGACGGCGAAGATGCTCCGCGTCTGACCATGAACCAGCCGCACCCGGGTGGTCTCGCCCAGCTCTACACGGATCATCCGACGCGCCTGTCACTCCTCATCCGCGAGCCTGCATCCCACCAGCGGGCAGTCGAACGGGCTCGGACCATCATCGCGCGTTCACATGAACTCACCGCGCGTCACGGCGTCGCCATCATCCACATGGCGATCGGTCACGCCCGCTGGTTCGAAGCAGGACGCGCCCAATCCTCAGCCGCCCTATTGCGCACGGCGCGCCTCAGCGAGAACGGCGCGGATATCACGATCACCCTCCTGCCCGGCTACGCCCTCGATCCGCGTCTGGCGGACGCCCTCGCCAGACGCGGAGTGCACATTGAAGCCGAGGACCTCGTCGCGAGGGCCAGCACCCAGCATGGATTCTCTTCCTCCAGAGCCCTGTCTGAACTGCGCGTGAGCGCATCCGTCCTCGAGCGCTTTGAACTCAGAGATGAGCTCGTGCTCGGGATTTTCGAACACCCTGCCTCAGAACTTCAACGCGAATACGAACATTCTGAGCATCTGCTCGCCTCGCCGATCGTGCGGGCGCTCGCAGGAGAAGAAGAGGCGCGTACTCAAACCCTCAAGCCCCTCAAAGCGTCGGATCCGAAAGATCGCGATCCGTGGCGCGAACGCGGCGCCGGGGATCTCACCCCCCGTCAGCTCGACGTCGTTGAAGCGGTCGCCGAGGGCCGTTCCTTCGTCGTCGACGTCCCCCACGGTGCAGACGATACGGCCCTCGTTGGTGCGATCCTCGCGGATGCAGCCGCCTCTGGCCGTCAGACCATTCACATCGGCGGTTCTCCCTCACGGACAACTCGCGCCGAAGACCGCCTGCGTGAACTCGGCCTAGCGGAGGTGGCGACGCGCATTGACGGGACGACCGCCTCCGGTGAGGAACTACGTGCGCTCTTGCGTTCAGCACTGAGTGATACCACCTCCGTCACGGATCCTCGTGAAGTCGACGAAATGCGCACTCGTCTTCGCGACGTCCGTGAGGGCCTGTCCTCGTACACAAGCTCCCTGCACCGTCCCTTCGGCGTTTTCGGGGTCAGCGCCTACAACGCCCTGCAAGTCCTCACCGACTTGACTGCCACGCATCCAGCTCCCAAGACGCGTGTACGTTTGCGCGAAGAGATTCTCCTGGCGATCGCCGCTGACCAGGGGGCATACGCGCGCGAGCTCCTCCATAAGGCTGCTGCACTCGGGATCTTCTCCCGTTCCGCCGCGCACACCGCGTGGAAAGGGGTCGTCATTGGTTCTGAGGAGCAGGTCCCTGATGTCCTTGAACGTATCCACCGCCTCGCGAAGGATACTCTGCCCAAGCTCCACCAGCAGATGAGAGCAGTCGCCGCTGAAGCCGATATTGCTGAAGCGACAACACTGAGTGAATGGCGAGACCAACTCGCCATGTTCGAGGGCGTGCGCGACGTGCTCGATGTTTTCCTCCCCCAAGTCTTCGAACGCTCTGCCGCAGACATGGTGATCGCGACCGCGCCGAAACAGTGGCGCACCGCCCACGGCATCTCCATGAAACGCTCCGAGCGCGTTCGCCTGGTCAAACGTGCTCAAGATTTCGTGCGTCCCGGAACGCACATTGAGGACTTGCATTCCGCACTCATCACAGTCCAAGAACACCGCGATGCGTGGCGCGCCTACGCTGCTGACGAGGGCTGGCCGATTCTCCCCCAGCGCCTCGACGAGACCCGCGAACTCACCGAATCTGTCCTCGCTGATCTGAAGGCTCTCGCACCGGCGTTTTCCACCGTGCATCGAGACTTCACCAGCATGTCGATCGAGGATCTTACGAACAGGCTCGAAGCCCTCGATGCGGACCCCAAGGGCGCACGGGAACTGCCTAAGAGAGTCGAGGTCCTCAAACACCTCTCGGAGGCGGGCCTTTCCGCCCTCGTCAATGATCTGCGGGAACGCCACGTCAAAACGAAACTCATCGATTCAGAACTGGACCTCGCGTGGTGGGCGTCGATCCTTGGCCTCATGCTGGCGAGTGAGCCGGAACTCGGCGGTTATGATCCGGCCCACCTCGAAGAGGCTCTCGCCGCTGGGCGTTCCTTGGATGCTCTCCAAGTCCAATCATTGGCTCCACAGGCCCTCGACCAGTTGCGCCGACTGCGCCTGCAAGCAACGGCGACCCGGCCAGACCAGAAGACAACTATCACGCAATTGTGCAGCCGCTTCGATTCTGCACTTGAGGTGTTGACCTCGGTGCCGCTCGTGCGTCTGCTCGTGCCAGTGGTCTTCACAGTGCCGACACTCGTCCCGAAGATCGTCCGCCCGGGCCACCACGTCGACCTGCTCATCCTCGACGATATCGATGGTTTGCCGCTCGCCGAGCTTGTGCCGATCATTGCGCGCGCCCGACAGGTCGTCGTGCTCGCCGACCTGTCGGCGGGCAGCGAGGAGGGGGCTTCCGCGATTTTGACGACGGTCCTGCCGAAGACTCGGATGGATGTGACCCCGACTCGCCTCAACGATCAGGTCGCCCTGCTCTTGGCGCGCCACGGCGTTGACCACACGGGCGTCCCGGTTCCTTGGACGGCCGCTTCTGCTCCGGTCACCGCCGTGTGGTGCGAGGGCACGGGAATGCCCGCCCCCGGCTCTCACGCGATCGAGTCGACCTCGGCGGAAGTCAATGCGGTCGTGGAACTCGTCGTCGCCCATGCGGTTGAGCAGCCTGAGCGTTCCTTGGCGGTCATCGCTCTGAATGCGCGCCACGCGGAGCGGATCCGTCACGCAATCATGAGGACGAGGGCGAGTGAACCTGGCTTGGGTGACTTCTTCGACGCGACCTCGGCTCAGCCTTTCCTTGTTGTGGACCCAGCAGAAGCGCGTGGACTCGCCCGCGACTGCATCATCGTGGCCGTTGGCTTTGCGAAGACCCCGCACGGAAGAGTCGTTCACGATTTCGGTGAGTTCTCCACTCCCGAGGGCGTCAAGGTCATGTCGGACGTGTTGCGCTCGGTGCGCGGTGATCTCATCCTCGTATCCTCGATCAGAGCCTCAGAGATTGATCGGAGTCGTCTGAAGGCCGAGGGTGCTCATATGCTCGTCGAGCTCCTTGAGATCGCCGAGGGACAGTCAGGTGTGGGCAGCGGCGCCTGGCCTGTTCTCGAAGTAGAGCCGGATCGTCTCCTCGTCGATCTGGCGGATCGCCTGTACGGCATGGGCTTGGAGGTCGTTCCGAACATCGGCATTCCCGGTGGGATGCGCATTCCCCTCGCGATCGGCCACCCAGAGGTTCCTGGCCGTCTGCTCGTCGCGATTCTCACCGATGACGACGCTTACGTTGCAGAGCCCTCCTTGCGAGTCCGGGACCGGATGTGGCCGGCGATGCTCGAGGCTCAGGGGTGGAAAGTCCACACCGCCTTGTCTATGGCGGTTTTCATTGATCCCGCGAAGGAAGCGGACACGATTGTCGAGCTCGTCCTTGACGCGGTTGATGAGATCAACGGCCCCTTCGTTCCCCTGACTCAGGTCCCTGACAGCATCGACTTCGAGTCCGACTCCGAGTATTTCCTAGAAGGGGCGAATGGGGACGAATTCGCGGGGAAGTCTTCTGCTGCGCTCGGCGTAGGCGACCCAGGGCTCGAAGATGGCGCTTGGGGCGAAGCCGCAGAGTATTCAGCTGCCTGGAATGCTGAGGAGGGGACTGGGGAGACGGCTCTTGATGAGCTGGTTGCAGCTACGAGTGACGCTCGAGAGCGTGCCGATGTGTTCAACACCGGCATGCTCGAAGTGATCACCCAGCAGGCTCCGCCCTCCAACCGGGGGCCGCGTCCTGCGATTGCTTCCGGCCTGCCGCTCGCCGCCTATTCGGATGATCAGCTCGACGAGATGGCGCAATGGGTGCGTTCGGACGGAATTGAACGAAGCCGCGAGGAAACCGTTGAGGAGCTTCGTGAGGCCCTAGGGATTACACGCAGGGGTTTCCAATCCGACGCGGTTCTCGGCAATGTCGTGCGAAGGACTGAAGCTGCGGCCACTCTTGCCGGAGAATCTGGGGACGAGGCCGGGGCTGCGGACAGTGCTGAGCGTGCGGAGGAATGATGAGCGAGGAGCTCCACAGCGGAGACGAAGCCGGCCAGAGTGAGGCTGATGCTTGCAAGAACCGTGTTTCTGACGAAAGCCGGGGTGCAGGTGCAAGGCGGGGGAGGCGCCGCCGTGTCGCCACCTTCGTATCAGATGTTGACCAGCACCTGATTGACAAGGGACTCGCCCCCTCGTGGGAGGACCGGGTGACGGACGCAGATATTCGTCCTGGTTCAATGCGCGATTCACCCGATCGTGGGGACGGGGCGAATGATCGGCGTCTCATGGAGAATGTGCCCCCGCATGCGCAAGCCCGCGCCTGAATGCCTCAAAGACTCTCCGCATGACTCGGACGCCGGGAACGTGACTCGGATGCTCCCAATATGAGTTGAACGCCCTCACTGTGATTCGGATGCTGGGAGCCTGTGAATCCGGCATGCGCGTGTGTTGTACCGGGGAGCACCACGAGGAGCATTCTCTCGTCCCCGCCGGCGCGCGTGGGTTCCCTGCGTAGGCGATACGGGGTTTCGTGGTTCCGCCTCGTCCCCGCCGGTGCGCGTGGGTTCCGATCACCTGCAGCGCATCAAGGAACTCGAAGAGCCGCGTCCCCGTCCGTGGGCATGGGCTCCTGACCTGGCCGCCGACCTTCACCTTGGCGGGCGCTGATTCCCGTCCGTGCGCGTGGGCTCCTCCAATCACGCACTCACGCTATTCACCGTCCAGCGTGCTTCGGTCCCGTGCATACGAGAAGACCTTTCAATCTCTTCCCTCTTCGATGCGAAGGGGCCCGCACCTGAGAGTGCGAGGCCCCTTATGGCTTTCTCCTTGAGTCGCGCCGCCCGGGGCGCTACTCCTTTGAGAAGAATCAGTTCTTCTCGGCGAGCAGGTCACGGATTTCGCCGAGGAGCTTGACGTCCTCTGAGGGCTCCTCGGCCTTTTCGGCCTCTTCCTTGGCCCTGCGCTTCTTGAGCGCGTTCATCGGCACGACGATTGCGAAATAGAGGGCGAAGGCCACGAGAAGGAAGTTCACAATCGCGGTGATAATGGTTCCCGGCTGAATCGGATCCGAGCCTTTGATTGAGAACTGGAGGACCGAATCGAAGTTCGGCTGGCCGACAACGGCGCCGATGATGCCCATGATGACATCGGTCACCGACTTGACGATTGGGGTGAAGCTCGCACCGATGATGACAGCGACGGCAAGATCGAGCACATTGCCCTTCGAAATGAATTCCTTGAAACCCTGAATCATTGTGTTCTCCTCAGCGGGATGCCCCGCTATCCCTTGTGAGATGAACTCAATGCGAGGCTGAGTGCCCCAGCTCCGGAATATCCGAGCAGCGATTCGACTTGCGTTGACTTGATGATCAGGTCAAGGCGGACACTCGTCGACGAATCCCAAGCTGGGGCGTCTTTGACCGAAATCGAGGATATGCGAGCATTCGTCGCGACTCTTCGAGAAGCACAGCCGGATTGATCACACTCCCCTGAAAGAGCCCACAGATCCGCCACGTCACCGGCTTCTACAGGGGGCAGGCGTGACTGATCGAACATGAGGGTGACGAGGGATTCATCCGGCGCTAATTCCCGGCCTAAAGCGGAGCCCGCAAGCACAGATTCGCTCAGGATCGTTCCCGCTTTCACCGGTTCGGACGGCCATGTGTCCGGCAGGGGTGTTCCCGGAGCGAGAGCGTCTGCGGGAAACAGTTCGTCGGGTACCTCGAGCTTTCGCACGGCCTCGGGGCCGAAGGCATCCCCTTTCGAAAGGTTGCGTGAAAGGACGAGGACCGGATGATGGCCTCGAGCGGGCAGGAATCCCACGATCAGAGCACCCAGGGCCATGACTAAGGCGAGGATGAGCAGGACAGTGGGCGCGAGACGGCGAAAAGAAGAAGGCATGGCCCCATTGAAAAACGCCCATGCCCGATCGACGAGGGCGCATCGGCGCAGCTGTGAATAGTGAAGGGGCAATGGGGGCTTGTGGATGACACGGGGAAGCACCTCATGGCAAGGCCCCCAACAGCAGGCAGGAGGCAACACAAGCTTGTGGATGACATGAGGAAGCGCTGAGAATCGGCACGCGAAGAAGGGGCCTGACACGAAAGAAAACCGGCCCCGACAAGCGCGAAAACAAACTCTCAAGCAAAGGACAAATCGCTTGTAAGAATCCTGAACCCACTGGGAGTCACAACTGCGTCAACGCAGACATCATGAGACAGACGAGGCAGAGGCTGAGCGCTCCACTCATCATCGAAGATCACAGCGACAATCGGGGCTCCGGGACGCGCATGCTTGAGCGCACGGTCGTACCACCCTCCGCCTTGACCGATCCGAGTCCCGTCCTCGTCGACTGCGAGCGCGGGAAGGAGAATAATATCTGCTTGTCGCAGAACCTCAGGGCTCATCGGTGCACCCAGGATCTCGAGCGGACGTGGCAGAGCCTCCACGGAAGGCGCGTCCCACATCACCCACGCCGGATCGGGCAAGCGACACCCGTCCTCTCCGACGAGGGCTGGCACAAGACAATGGGAAACGGCGCTGAAGAGCAGACGAATATCGGGCTCTGTAGGAGTGGGCAGGAACAAAGCGGGAAGAAGATCGGCATAGGTCAGGCAAAGGGAGCGGAGGAGCCCCCTCCAGGCTTCCATCAGAGCAGGGCCCTCCGGGTGAATCTCGCAGGGCAACGTTTCAGCAGGGGAGAAGGCCCCCTTACCAGCCCCGGTTTCAAGGCCGCGAGCTGCCAATTCGTGTTCTCGACGCTCATGTCGCTTCGAACGGGCCTGTTGACGGATCGCCTGTTTACGCTCGTCGCACACGCAGATTCTCCTTCCTCCTCGCTAGTGTGGTCATCATGACAGAGCAGAAGCCCCCCGTCGCCCACGCAGTGATCCCAGCAGCGGGACGCGGCACGCGGTTCCTCCCGGTTACGAAAGCAGTCCCGAAGGAGATGCTGCCGATCGTTGACCGGCCCGCCATTGACTACATCATGCGTGAGCTGCACGATTCCGGCCTCGAAGATGTTCTCTTCATCACGCGCGCCGGAAAACAGTCAATCGAAGACTACTTCGATGCGGATCCCGCTCTGGAGTCCGAGCTTGAGAAAGCCGGGAAGGACGCTTTTCTCGCCCTCGTCAAGGAACATCAGGAGCTGCCTGGCGTTCACTCGGTCCGCCAAGGACATCCGCTGGGGCTCGGCCACGCGATCCTTCAGGCGAAGGCCCATGTTGGAGACGCGCCCTTCGTCGTCATGCTGCCCGACGACCTCATGGAGCCCGGCGCTCAGCTCCTGCGCCGCATGATCGAAGTGCGCGCAGCCCTCGGCGGCAGCGTCATCGCCCTCACGAAAGTCACTCGTGAGCAGGCGACCGCCTATGCCTCCGTCGCCTGCACCCCCATCGACATTCCCGAGGGAGTTCAGCTCGCTCAGGGCGCGCTCGTGCGCATCGACGAGGTCGTCGAGAAGCCGAAGCTGGAGGATGTGAAGTCCGAATACGCCGTCATTGGCCGCTACGTTTTGGACGCCGCCGTGTTTGACGCGCTCGAAACCATCGAACCGGGAGCGAATAACGAGTACCAACTCACCGACGGCTACGCGAAGATGATTGATCTGCCCGCCGAAGAGGGTGGTGGCGTGTACGGCGTCGTCATTGACGAGCGTCGCTTCGACACGGGTGACAAGCTCGGATACCTCAAGGCGACTATTGCCTTCGCCCTCGAGAACCCGGAATTGGGCGCGGAGCTGCGCGCCTTCCTTAAGAACGAATTGGATGGAGCTCAATGAGGACCGTCGCCGATTTCTACCAGGACTGTCTCGCAGCAGTCGGCCAGCAGCCCCCTCTGGAGGTTCAACTCGCCGACGCTGTCTCCTGCGTCCTCGCAGAAGATGTTGAAGCGCCTTTCGACCTGCCAGTCGCCGACCTCGCCGCCTGCGACGGCTACGCAGTTCGATCCGAGGACCTCGCGGGAGCTCGCCCCAAGGAGGAGGTCGAGCTGCCCGTCACGGAGGAGATCCGCGCCGGAGACGTCAACCCTGCCGCCCTCGTCCCGGGTTCTGCGATCCGCATTGCCTCGGGGGCACCGATGCCCGCCGGCTCGGACTCGGTCATCGCCTTGGACTTCACGGATCGTGGCCTCGCGAAGGTGCGTGTGCGCACCCAGTCGGCTATCGGTGAGAACATTCGTCGTCGCGCCGAGGACGTTGAACGCGGCGAGGTCGTCTTGCGCAAGGGCACGCGGGTCGGCGCACGCCAAGTCGCACTCCTCGCGGGAGTCGGCCGCTCGCGCGTTCTCGTCCACCCGCGCCCACGGATCGTCATCCTCTCAATTGGCGACGAGATCGTTGAACCGGGCTCGAAAGCCCGCCCGGGCACCGTTTTCGATGCGAATGGGCATGCCTTGTCGACTGCGGTTGCCGATGCTGGTGCGCAGACTTTCCGGGTTGCCGCCGTCCCGGATGAACCGCATCTGCTCCGTGAGACCATTGAAGACCAGCTCGTACGTGCAGATTCGGTCCTCACGACCGGGGGTATCTCCTACGGCTCAGGGGACACGGTCCGTGAGGTCCTGTCCGTCCTTGGCACTGTTCGTTTCGATAGTGTCGCCGCCTGGCCCGGGCACATCCTCGGTGTCGGCACCGTCGGTGGGGACGAGGACGGCAAGGGGGGCATCCCGATCTTCTGCCTGCCCGGCGATCCGGTGTCCGCGCAGGTGTGTTTCGAGGTGTTCGTCCGTCCGGCCCTGCGTCACATGCAGGGGTGGACGCAGCTCACTCGTCCTTCAGTGAAGGCCGCGGTCGACCGCGCCTGGTATTCACCCAGAGGACGGCGCGAGTTCGTTCGGGTGCGTCTCGTCGGTGACCCGAGGAATGGCTATCAGGCGAAGGTTATGGGGGCACCCGCGTCGCTTCTCCTCTCCGCGCTCGCCGAGTCGAACGCGCTCGCGGTCGTGCCTGAGGCGACGACGAATGTGCGTGTCGGCGACATGCTGCAATGCCTCGTGCTCGAATGAGCGGGCCGCGCGTTTTTACGCAGTGTGTTTGCGGGCATTGTGTGAGGCGCAGCAGTCAGGCCGCCGGGTGTTGTGCCCTGAAGAGTGCGAGCCTGAATTGTCGGCATCGACGAAGCGGCCTCGTCCCTTTCCTTCCTGGTGTCACGTGGGCGCGGGCTCGTTCATGGCATCGCGCCCGCTTCGGATCAGCTTTCCTTCCTGGCGTCATGTGGCTATGGGCCTGTGAAAGTGTTGTACTCGGAGGTGGAGATGAAGCTTGACTGCCTTGCGCGTCCCTTCGCGCGAGTCTGGGGGCGGCCTCTTGATGCGCTCCGCCTCGAGGTCTTTGATCCTCTCGAGCAGAAACTCTTGCACGCCCCCAGGCCGATGCCTCCTGAAGCTTTAGAACGTGTTGACTCGCGCTTGGGAGTAGAAGGGTCGCCCTCGTCCCGAGAAACGCGGAGGATCGACTCTGTCCTTATCCGCCCGGCCTGGGGAAGGGATCACTTCCGCATTGATGCCCTTAGGCAGGACAATGCGCAATGGCTGCGCCGTTGGGAAGCGAGCATGCCGCCCGAAAGCGATGAGCCCATCCCGGACCTGGGGGAGTACGCGCGAAGAATCGACCGAGAACAAAAGCGCGGGCGAGCCCTCATTCTGGCGTGCGAGGTTGATGGTGTCCTTGCCGGTCAGTTCTCCGTGTCGAACGTGGTCTGGGGTGCGATGTCACAGGGGATGCTCGGCTATTGGCTCGCGCGTGACTTTGTCGGTCGTGGACTGGGAGCTCTTGGAAGTGCGATGGTCATTGATCTCGTTATCGGGGAACTCGGGCTTCATCGTGTTGAAGTCGATGTGTGCCCCGAGAACGAACGATCCCTTGGAGTGTGTCGGCGCCTTGGCTTGAGGGAAGAGGGGCTGCGTCCTCGTTTCATGCATATTAACGGCGCGTGGGCGGATCACCTCTGCTTTTCGATCGACCGTGAATCGCTTCCCGAGGGAGGGCTCGTGCGCTCGCGGATTCTTCCCGAGGACGACTGATCCTGGTGAAGGCGTGACGAGGACGACTGATCCTGGTGAAGGCGTGACGAGGATGACGGATCCTGGTGCAGCGTGACGAGGACGACTAACCCTGGTGGCAAAATGAAGTGGAAGAGACACGAGGTGGAAGAAGGGCCGTTGCTTTCTTTCCGTCTTCCTTGCTTCCCGTTCGTTCGGGCTCGGTTTTCATTCGCTTCAATCTCTGCCGCTTGTCGGAGGATTGCCCGCGCTCCTCTTCATTGTTGCCTCTTCGAACATTCTCGGGGCTGAGCCGTACATGCTGCGAGCTGCCCCACGAGAGAGCCAAAATGTGGCTTGTGTTGCTGGTGTGACAATTGTGAATGTGGCGCGAATGGGGACAGCCAACACGCGAGCGTGCCACCGCCTCCTGGGGACAGAAAACGCATAGCGTGGCCCTGTGGAGTTAGGTGGAGTCATCATCGTTGCAGCGGTATTCGCGCTGTTCGGTTTGATTCCTCTGCTCGTTGCCCGTCGTACCGCGATCACTCAGAACCGTGAGAACGACCGATTCTCCGAGCACCTCAGACTCCTGACGAACGACCCTCGGGAAGTCGAAGCGTGCGGGAAATCCACCGGACCTCTTCTCGCACGAAAACGGACTCTCCCCGAAACGAATGGAGGCGTCATGGCTCAGCCTTCCGCGAAGAACTCCGCAACTCGCGTTGATCGTCGTGGCAGCGCGGCGGTGAAAGAAATCGCCAGGCTGCGTGCTCGTCGAGCCGCGCGACTCGCGGCCGAGGCCGCTGCCGGTCGGCGTCGCCTCCTCGTATCTGCGATTCTTGCGCTCTTCACCCTCGTCGTCGGTGGGGCGGTTGTTGCGGCTTCAATTTCTTGGGCGTGGACATTGATCCCGGCATCGCTGCTCACAGCCTCCCTTGTCGCTTCGCGAATCGCTGCGATCCATTCCGAGAAGATTGGCGCTGCTGAGCTTGAACTCCTTAACGAGCTGCGCACCCAGGTTCCCGAGCGGCGCGTGAAGAAGTCCTCCGCTCCGGGAGGCGAAAACGAGGATGGGGAAGCAGCGGCGACTGAACCGCCGAGCGATTCTGCCGCTCTCGCACTCCTTCGCGCAGCTGTTGAGGCCCGCGCGAACGAAGTCATTGAGCGGCCAGCAGAGGCAATCGCTGTGGTCGCGACCTCTCGAGAAACCCGTGCCGATGAGCTCGTCGAAGCTCCGGCTGAAGTGAGCAAGGTCGAGGCTGAAGAGCGGGAAGCCGAGGCGAAAGAGCGGGAAAGCGACCCTGATCCGATTCCCGCGACGGCTTCGGTGGAACGGTGCACGTGGTCGGTGAAATCCATCCCAGCTCCCTCATATGCGATGCGCGGCCGAGTCGTGGGGCGCGCAGTTCACGCCGACACGGATCTTCGGGGCATCCCGAAGGTTGAGGCTCGCGTCCCGGCTCGTCCTTTGCAGGCGAGCGTTTCCGGGGCGAACGCGCTTTCGACGGAGGATGTCGTCGCGGATCAAGCGGTCGCGCTCGACTTGGACTCCGTTCTCGACTCGCGCAGAGCACAATGAGTCGGGGCTGCGCGAGCTGACAGGGTGCTGTGAGTTGCTGAAGCTTCGCCATGAAGGACGGGGGCGCTTCTGAGTGGCCCCCGTCTTTTTGTGGGAGCTCTCGTTCGGCATTGAACGGCACCCATTCGACACTGAGCGTCGATTGGGTCGCTCAGCTGCGCGAGCAGGGGTTTTCGTGAGAGCCAGCGGCCAGCTGCGATTCAACGCTTGTCCTGAGCCGAGGGCTTGTGGGGGCCGCTGGGGACAGTGATTGAGTGGGCTTCCTCAGTCGAGGGCGGAGTGAGGCTCGTGGGAAGCCGCGATTCGCCGGGCACTCTGAGTTGACGGCTGCTCTCAGGTCCTGATCTTCCTCGCAAGGGGCGGATCTTTCAGACCCGGACCGTTCCCCTTTGCAGACGGGTGCCTCTTCCCAGGCAAGGTGTCTCTTGGGGGGGCAAGGCCGTCCGCCGCAGCGATCCTCTGGCTTCTTGCACGTGCAAAGACCGCTCTTTTCTTTGCGGAGGGGCCATCCCCTTCGGAGCATGGCAGCATGATCTGGCATGCACTTCTTCATCTTCAGAACGTTCGGCCCTTGAAGGGTGCGGCATAACGAGAATGCTTGGCATTATCCCCGTCGCTTGTGTTCATCGTGGGAATCACGACACCTACGCGCTGTGCCCACAGCACATCGCTTTGTCCGCAGCTCCTCCTCTGCCTCTGCAGCACCTATGTGTTCCGCTGCCCCTGGTACTGCCTGCGGTGCGCCTCGTTGGCGTGACCCAGTTCGCGGGTATTTGATTTCACCGAAGCCATGAGAGTGGTGTTATGCTGGATAGGTACCTGGGGCTATGGCGCAGTTGGTAGCGCGTCTCGTTCGCAATGAGAAGGTCAGGGGTTCGAATCCCCTTAGCTCCACCCACGCACAAGGCTCGAACCCTTGCCATCGGGAACGTTGGTCGAGGTTCGGGCCTTGTGTACGTCTGCGGCCCAGGTCAGTGCGTTGGCGTTGACCTGGGGCGAGGAGCATCTCGAAGGGTCGGTTGTGCTCGACGCGCAGTTCGTTGTCTTCGTCGATGAAGACCTTGGTGAAGGAGGCTTGGTTGCACAGCCGTCGGTTGGTGTCGTCGCAGCGGGTGTAGATGTCGGCGCAGTTGGCGAGCAGGCCGAGGGCGTCGTCGAGGTGGGCGCGGGCGTCGATACGACGGGTCACTTGGTCGAGTTCGGCGGCGATGCGGTCCTGCTCGCGTTTGAGCACGGAGAGCGGGACCGCGTCTGCGTAGTGGGCTTGCATGAGCCGGTCTTGCTCCCTTTCAAGCCTGTCGCGGTTGGCGGTGACGCGTTCGAGTTCCTCGGTTTCGGCGGCCATGAGCCGGTCGAACTCGTGGTGGAGCATCCCGGAGAGGGGCTTCTTGTTGGCCGGGTGTGATCTGGACGCGGGTGTAGTAGTCCTCGACGAGCTTCTCGACGTCTTCGATAAGCATTGTCTGGCGGGTACAGTCGGTTCGCTTGGAGTGTCGGCCAGCGCACACGAAGTAGCAGTACACGTTGCCGTGGCGGTTCTTCGCGTTGGAGACGATGAGCCTGGAGCCGCACTGGCCGCAGTGGATGCTCCCTTGAGATAGTGGCCGTGAACCTGGGTCGCCTCGGCGGCGAACTGGTGCACGGTGAGCACGGACTGAACTTAGTACCAGACCTCGGCAGGCACGAGCGCCGGGTGGTTGCCCTTGTAGCGGGTGCCTCGGTAGATGACGTCGCCCTTGTGGTAGGGGCTGGTCAGGAGCCGGTGGATGGTGGACACGGCCAGGGGCTTGGCCGACCTCTTCGGTGTGGGCAGGCTGCGCAGCCCTCGCGAGGTGAGTTCGTCGTGGAGTTGACTGACGCTCCAGTTGCCTGAGACGTGAGCCTTGAACGCCCATTCGATCATCGGTGCTCGTTCAGGATCGAGCTCGATGGTGCGGATTTCACGGCTGAGTTCGTCGTGCTTGCGGACGTTCAGATAGCCGATGGGTGCGCGCCCGTTCGTGCCGCCACCGATGGCTTTCTGGGTCATGCCCTTGGCGACTTCGGTGGCGAGGTTACGGGAGTAGAACTCGGCGATGGTGGACATGATGCCGTGCAGGAGCATGCTCGAGGGGTCTCGTCAATGTTCTCACGCGGACACGAGCATGACCCCGCACTGTTGGAGCGCGAGGTGGATGGTCACGTCGTCGGCCCGGTTGCGAGCGAGCCGGTCGACCTTGTTGGCCTTGACGTACTGGATCATCCGCATCAGCTCGGGCCGGTCGGACGACTTGGCTGAGGCTCCTGCGTCGAAGAACTCCTCAACGATGCTGGCGCCGAGTTGTTCGGTTTTGCGTTGGGTCGCCGCGCGTTGGGTGGGGATCGAGAAGCCCTCAGCGGTGCCGCCCTTCTCTGCCTGCTCGCGGGTAGAGACTCGCAGGTAGGTCACGGCGGTAGCCACAGTCTTGGGCGGATCGATGAGGCTGGCTGCCGGATCATCGGCGATTGTGGTCATCGGGGCTCACTCTCACGGGGTTCGACCCTCGCGCTCCCACTGCTCGTGGGAGGGGTGTTGATCGTGAGAGCAGCCGGTGAAGGCTGTAGGGCGAGACTCGAAGGTCTCGGTGCGTGTTGCCCGCCGAGCGGCGAGGTTTAGGCCACAACACCCCGCATCGCGAGGCTTGCAGGTTTCATTCTACCGGGCGGCTTCAGAAGCGGCCAGGCCATCCGTCGGTGCCCGGTAGGTGTCGGGCACCCGTGTGGCCTCGTCGTCGGCTCGGCTCTCGCCGGTCTCCTGCAACGTCAGGCGGATAAGAACCTCGGCGAGTCTGTGCAGGTCGGTGCGCTCACGGTGGACGGCCCGGACCGTGAACGACCGATCCTCGTAGGGGCGAAGATCCGTCTTCTTGGCGTTGCGGCTCATCGCTCTAAGACGTCTCGTCGTCGGCCAGCTTGGCGTAGAACTCGTTCTCAGCCTCCTGGCGCTTGCGGACTTGGGCGATGACGAACTCGACGAACTCGGTGTCTCGGTCGGCGAAGGTGAAGTCCTGAAGGGTGGGCGCTGGGTCCTCACCGGGCCGAGCAGCTTGGCGGGTCGGGCGGTCGCGGTCCCCACGGGTTCCGCAGGCGGTGACCCAGTAGCGAAGACGCTCCCGAGCGTCGGCGAAGTCGCGATGCCAGTCGAGCGGCGCAGATGCATTCTGCTCGGGGTCGTAGGCCGCCAGCCAATGCAGGTGCAGGGCCGACAACTTCCAGACCATCTCCGGGTGGTGATGCCAGAACGGCGGCACCACCGCGACGGTGAGGCCGTAGGTGCGTCGCAGCCAGTCAACCCACCGGTTCAGCGCGAGCCATTCCTGCTCCAGTTCGTGTGCCGTCAGCAGGTTCCAGTTCACGGGGTGAGGTGGCTCGGGCATGTCCGCGCTAGTGACGCGGGGCGGCCCGTCGAAGACGTCCGGCTCATCCATCTCATACTGATCGCTCATGGTGTCTCGGCTCCCGAACTCACATGCTGACCGGGGAGGTGTGGGCCGCGGTCGCTGCCCGCTGTGTCGGGTCGTACGTCGCTGCTTCCCGGTCGGCTCCCCTGCGCGGAGTCCGGTCCACCTCGTAGCGGGGTTCGGGCGGCGTCGTGCCCGATCTTCTTGGCGACGAACTCCTCGCCACTGATCGCCGGACCGTTGCGCTCGTAGTTGACCGGTCGCGTGTAACCCTCAGCGATAAAGTTGTTGCCTTGGGTAAAGCGCGCGTACGCGTGCTCAGCGGAACGCCCGAACAACACAAGGTGGTGGTAGGTCGTCTCGGTCTGCGTGAACGAGCCGTCCTCCTCGCTGCGGAAGTGCTCCTTGCCGATACGGGCGGAGAACCTGGCGTCACCCTTTGCGGTCTCGGTGAGCAACGGCTCCGATGCGATGAAACCCGACAGCGATTCCTGCGTGTGAATGGCCATGGTGGCGTCCTCCTGCTCTCGGGCGGTCAGCTGTGTGGCCGCTCTACCTGGCAGGTGCGCCCGAGCCTCCCAGGCGTCGTCGTCAGGAGGGATGGTTGAGAGGCGGGCGTTGACGTAGGAGTGCTTCGAGGGTGTCGCGGTCGGTGCGGAATTGTTGGGCGTCGGGGCGGGTAGGCCAGGCGCGGAGGTTGGTGACGATGGGGGGGAGCGGAGCAGGGTGATGCCGGTGCCGAAGGGCAGGGTGCGGATGCGGTCTGGCGGGAGGATGGGAACGCGGCGGATGGAGCGCTGGTTGGAGCGGGTGCCGTGGTCACCGAGGGTGATGCTGTCGGTGTATTCGTCACGTTCGCCGATGGGGGTGGCGAGGTCTTGAAGGTCTCGGCTGTTGGAGGCGCCGCCGAGGATGATCTTGACGATGCTGGCGTCCCAGATCGCGCTGGCTTGCTGCTCGCTCCACCGGTTTCGGGCTTGGGCGAGGGATTGCAGGACGGGCATGGTGGTGATCTCGGTGCCGCAGCCTTCTGCCATCAGCACGGGTAAGGATGGGAGGGGTGCGAGGTTCCCGATCTCGTCGAGGGCGAGTAGCAGGGGTGGGTCGAGCCGTGCTCTGGGTGAGCGGGCGGCGAGTCTCCGGGCGGTTTCGATGAGGTCTTCGACGAATGCGGCGACCAGGGTAGCGGATGCGCCTGCGCCGGTGGCGAGGAGGTAGAGGGGTTCCGTGTTCGGTGAGGAACTCTTCGGGGTCGAACTGCTCGTGGGGTTCGGGGGTGACGGCGTGGAGGACTCGGGGGTCGGCAAGGGCGGCGAGAGCGAGTGCGACTCCTTGCCAGATGCTGTCGCGGGTTTTGGGGTCGGCGTCGATCATCGCGGCGAGTGAGTCGTCCCAGCCGATGGCGGCGTTGGGGTTGGAGTTGAGGATCGCGACTGCTTCGGACGCGGCGGCCGGGTCGAGGGTCCAGCGGAATAGGTCTGCTGGTGGTCGGCCATCCAAGGCGGCGGCGTGGAGCAGGCTTTGGAGGGCAGTGCGGGTCTTGTCTTCCCAGAAACCGCCGGATTCGACACCACCGGCGGAGAGTCCGGTGGCAGTGGCGAGGCCGTTGGCGCGGGTCATCGCGGTGAGCGGGTCGTGGCAGCCGCGTACCGGTGAGCATCGCAGCTCGGCGGGGATGCCTTCGGCGAGGTGTTGCGGGTCGAACACGGCGACCGGTCCGCCGTGGCGCTGTCGGGCGTGGAGTGTGGCGGTGAGGTTGTCGGGTCTGGTGCTGGTGGTGACGACGGCGCCGGGCGCGTCGAGGATCGCGTTGATGACGATGTGGAGGCCTTTACCGGAGCGGGGCGGGCCGATGAGCAGGATCGAGTCTTCGACCGATGCCCAGACCTTCGTGCCGTGGCTGGTGCCGAGAAGATAGGCGATGTCCGCTGGGGTCGGGGAGTCCAGGGAGGGGCGTAGTGTTCCGGCCCGGCGGAGTAGGGCTTTCGTCGACGCGGTTGTCTGCACGTCGTGGCGGGTTGCGATACCGGCGAGGTGGTGTGGGTCAGTCTGGGTTATGTGGGTGTGGCGGCGCCACGCGATCCATAGTCGGACCGCGACGGTGGTGAGGACTGCGAGGATGTCGGTGCTGACGAGCCAGTAGGCGGCCGGGTTGAGGTCGGCTACACCGAGTGCCGTGGCGGGGTCGGTGGGGTTGAACAGCACGTCCAGACCTGCCACCGGTCCGGCGTCCGGCTGGGGTAGCTACGTGAGGTAGGCGGCGGCTCGTAGGACGAGCGCGATCCCGACCAGGCCGATCAGTCCGACCAGGGCGGCATTGGTGAGTTCGTCGCCCACGCTGCCGTTCTGCTGCTGGCTCATGCCAGCCTCCGTACCGCAAGGGTTCTCGACACCCGCCCCAACAGGATCACTTCCTGCCCAGTGGCAGGGATGGGGTCGGCGTCGTGACCGGTTTCGGTGGCGTTGGTGTGGGCGATGATCAGGGCGACGGCGACTTCCTTCCCGGGGATGAAACCGTCGGCGGTCGCGTCCACTGAACACGGTCGGCGAGTGTGGCGCTGCCTGCGTGCCCGATGAGTCGGTTTGTCGGGTGGCACCGCGGTACGAGGGGGTTTGCGGGCGTGGATGATGTCGGTGAAGACGGTCCCGTCGCTCTCGCGTACCTCTACGCGGACCGTGATCGTGCGGTCTTGGGTGATGGCATCCGTGAGCTGTCCGAACGTGGCCCGCGTCCACGCTCCGCTCTCCGCTGTTGCTGGGAATGGGGTTCCGTAGACGGTGGCGGTGAGTGTCCCGTCGGGAGCGACCCTGACCAGCACGTGCGGGAGTTCGACCGGGGCGTTGGATTCTCCGGTCTGCTGGGGTTGGCGCGGTCGGACTGGGTTCATCGGTAGTCTCCGGCTGCTCGGCTGCTGGTGTCGAACAGGGCGAGTTCGGCGGGGTGCAGTTGGTGTTGGGTGACGAAGCTCCTGGCCTTGATCCGCCACAGGCCTTGCCCCACGCCCAGGTTCGGCAGCAGTTGTTGTTCGGTGCCGGTCAGGCCGAGCGCGGTGGCGGTGGGCCCGAGTTGGTCGGACTCCTGCCGGTACACGATCCGGGTCTCCGCGTTCGCCAACAAGCTGTTGGCCAAGGACCGCATCGCCGAACCCTGGTCACCTACATTGTCGAGGTCGGTGAGTTTGTGGAAGATCAGCATGTCCGCGATCCCGTAGTGCTTGGCCAGCCGCCAGTGCGCGTCCATCCGGCGCAGCAACGCCGGGTGCGACATCAGCCGCCACGCCTCGTCGTAGATCGCCCACCGCTGTCCAACATCCGGGTCCAGCAGGGCGGACTCCATCCACGCCGACGAGCAGGTCATCAACATACTGATCAGCGTCGAGTTCTCCGTAACTCGGGACAGGTCCAGGGAGATCATCGGCAGGCTCGAGTCGAACCTGACGGTGGATGGGCCGTCGAACAATCCGGCCAGGTCACCAGCCACCAGACGGCGCAGCGCGTGGCCGACGAGCCGCCCGTCGTCTGCGAGCCTGCCATCGTCATGGCCGGGGTTGAGGATGTGATCGACGACCATCGGCAGGATCGGCACAACGTTCTCCGAGACCGTGGCGGTCAGAGCCAGGTCGATTGCGGTGTGCTCCAACGACGACAGCCCGCGTGCCAGCACCATCTCCGCCAGAGCTCCGATCACGTCCCGCCGACGCGCGGCGACCGTCGAGGCTCACTGCGCGTCCGACAGGCCAGCTGGGCGGTGGCCCTTATCAAGCGGGTTCAGGCGGGTGTTGAGACCGTGGCCGAGGACGATGGTCCGGCCGCCGACAGTGTTGGCGACCGCGGTGTGTTCGTTTTTCGGATCACCGGGCACGTACACGCGCCGCCCGAACGGCAACGACCGCGTGTACAAGGACTTCGCCAGGGCCGATTTCCCGGACCCGACGATCCCAGCCAGCACCACATTCGGTGCGGTGATGACCCCACGCGCGTACAACACCCACGGGTCGTACACGAACGACCCTCCCGAATACAGGTCCTGGCCCACGAATACCCCATCCGCCCCCAGCCCGCCCTCGGGGACGAACGGGTACGCGCCCGCCAACGTGGCCGACGTGTCCTGATACCTGGGCAACCGGAACCGGCCCGGCGTCCGCAGCCGGGCAGCACCCGACTCACCCGCCCGAGGTAGATAGACCGTGGCACGCCGCTCCGCCCGCTCCTGCTCCACCTTGGCCTTCGCGGACGCGAGCGTGGCCTTCCGCTGCTCGGCGTGCAACCGGGCCTCCGCACGACGACGCTGCCTCTGCAGCCGCCTACGTTCCTTCGACGGCGCCACCAAAACAGCGGTATGGAACTGCTCCCGATCTTGGGTCACAGTTCCAACCCCCGACTCTGCCCGACCCCCGTGCTCCGGGTCGGCTGGAACCAAGACCCCTCCAGCACGGACACGCCAGACCGTGTCGCCAACGGTACGACCGGGCCGCTCTCCCCAGCCTCAACGTCCGGTTCGAGGTAGCGGCGCAGCAGCGAAACGTAACCGATGCCGGTGTTGACGACCAGCGCGTAATCGCCGCACGTCACCACCTGATCGTTGGTGCCCTCGCCGGGCCGATCGTAGACGTATCCGTACGTCAACGAAGCCAGGGTGGTCTCGTCGCCGTAATCCCACTGGGTCAGGTAGTCCACCGCATCAGCAGGACCCGACTCGTCAAGGATGCGCAACGCCCGGTCGGCCTCATCCCCTGGAGGAACACCACACTGACCCACCGCGACACGCTCTCCTCCACCCCCAGACCGCCGTGCCACGCGATCCGGCCAGCCGCAACGAAACCCTCAGCGAGCCGGTCGTAGGCCCGGTCGACCAGGTTCGCCGCCTGATGAAGCCCCGCCGCCGCAGCGAGCGCGTCCCGCACCCCCGCCTCGTGGTCCCCGGCATCGTCGAACGCACGCCCGGTCTCACGCTCATGAACAACGGCCAGCTGATCAAGCACCTGCCGCAACGACCGCATCGCCGCCGACAACTCCCCGATCCCCCCATACATCTGCGCCGGCTCAACAACTCCCCGACTCGCGTGCGCCAACCCCCGCAACGCCTCCGAGGTCTCACCAGCATCGGCAGCCGAAGCGAAGAACGTAGCCATCATGAACCTCCTTGAACACGGTCTCTCCGAGAGGTACGCCTGAGCGATCTGCATCGGTCGGCCCGTCCGACCGCCTGCTACGATGAGGCCCGTGAAACGCATTCCGGGCTACTACGAGTGGGACGATGACGACTTGACCCCCGGACGCAAGAAGGAGGGCGGGCTCCATCAGAACCTGTTCGATGCCGACGGATGCTTGAAAGGAAGCGCGCGGTTCGTCCCTGCCGATGAGGTTGACTCCGATCCCGCTTATGTCACGGAGTACGTGACAGAGCACGTTTACGTCCGGGCTGAGGAAAGACGCCTGACCCCAGAACAACAAGAGCTGGCTGATCTCATCAGCGAAGTGCTCATCGTGTTCATGGACAAGGGAATCGAGCGAGCCAAGCCCCACGTCAAGAAGTGGTGGACGGAGTCAGTTCGTCCATTCGTAGGCAAACAACGCGCCCGCTTGCCCAAGTTGCGTCCAAAACGCCCATCGAAGGCAGACCGCGCCTCCCTCGAATCTGACCGCCTCCCCGTTGACTCGGATCAATCCTCAGTTGAGATCGCTGTAGCCGTACCTCGCCCGAAGATGTCCAGCGCTGAAGCCCAAGCCCGGTATCTCGCAGCCATGGCCGCGCGCGCGTTCAGTGAGGAGCAGATGAGGATGGTTCGGAGCGCGGACATCCTCGATGTGGAGAACATCGCCGAGGTAGAATCGAAGATCGTAGAACTGCCGCCCAGTGAGGTGCGGGAGCTGATGTCCAGGATGGTCACTGATCCTTCAATGCTCGGCGAAGAGACGCTGGCCGAGTTGGCAAGCGTGCTTGCGAGAGTCAATCGCCCTGCCCAGGAAGAGTTCCGCCAGCTACCCCAAGAAGGCGACTGAGTAGCTCCCACGCCCTTTCGTTTAGACCCGCCGACACAGCGGGAGTGCGGCGGCGGTGAACGCTGCGGCTTACTGGCCCACGAGGAGCCGGGTCTCGCAGGAGGCTTGGATCGCAGCTTGCTCGATGGCGGCGACGTGGGCGTCGAGTTCCTCGATGGTTGGCGCGGAGATGGCGATGAGGCCGGTGTAGCGGAGGATGCCGTGGTAGGCGGTGAGGTCGGCTTCTTGTTGGAGGACGTCATGGTATTCGGCGGTCTGGGAGGCGTCTTCGATCTGTCCGATCTTGGCGAGTTGGGCTTGGTCGGAGATGTGCTCGACCGTCTTCTTGCGGATGTCGCGGGCGGCTTGGTCGGAGCGCATTGGGGTGGAGACGAGGGAGAAGGATCGTTGGATGCCGGTGGAGAGGAGGACCGGTGAGAGGAAGCCTGGGTAGACGAGGGAGCGTAGCCATTCCGAGATCCAGAGCACGGCGTGGTGTGCGCTGTCGGTGCGTAGTCGGTTCCAGGTTTCGGTGACGGCGACTGGTCAGGCGGTGGCGAGTTGTTGACCGAGTTGGCCATGGCGTTCCAGGGTGGCGGCGATGGCTGGGTCGTAGGCGGAGCGCAGCATGACCCGATCTGGCCCGGTGTGAGCCATCCGGAGGGTGTGAAGTCGGCTGAGCGGAGGGCTGCGACGAGGGTGTTCATTTCTTGGCGGAGGACTGCGGCAGCACCTCGTATTCCTCCTCCGGCGGTTCTGATCTGCCGGGCTGCCGTTTTCATGTCGAGGCTGAGTGACAGTGTGGTGGCGTGTCGTTCACCAGCGGGTCCGGCGCGGTCGATGAGTTCGGCGTAGGTGTTTGCGGCCCACGTCTGGTCGGGGGTGTCGTGGGCTGCCCACCATTCTGCCAGGCCGGTGCCGGAGTCTGGGAGGGTGCGTTCGAGGACTTGGAGGGTTGCGATTCGTCCGGTGCGGCACACAGTGGCGAGGACTCTGCCCCAGGAGGTGACGCGGCGTTCTTGTTCGCCGAGGTCGAGGAGCACGAATGCGGGATGTGTGACTTCGCACATCACGGTCAGGGTTGCTTGGTGGGAGTCGTGGATCATCCCGGCTCCGGTGTCGGGGTCGGTGTACTCGCGTAGCCTGGCCATGTCTCCGGGGAGTGCGAGCGTGCCGACGGGGCGTGGGACGACGATCCTGCGTCGGTACAGCAGTTGCCCGTCCGTGGTGCGCCAGGCCCACCAGAAGGCGATGGGTAGCCATTCCTCGATCGGTCGGCCCGCCACAGGTATCCAGGTCAGTGCGGCGGCGAGTACCCAGATTGGGGCGCTGTAGGCCAGGAGTATCCCGCCGCCAGCGTAGAACGCCCCGATCAGAGTGGCGCCGCCGACGGCCAGGATGACGAGTTGAATGAGCGACAGGCCGAGCAGGACGCCGCGGCGGGTGAGTCGGGAGAATATCACCGGCACCAGTTCGCCCGCGGTGGTGGGCCGGTCGTGGTTGGTGTTGCTCATCGTCTACTGCTCTTTCGGTGGCTAGGGCGCGGGCGGTGGGGCGTGCTTCGACGGCTGCGATGGCGTGACGGGTCGTTGCTTGGCGTTCGTGTCGGCGGGGTCGACGGCGATGCCGGCGCGGGTGGTGCTGCGGGAGCGGATGGTGTCTGCCCGGCCGCGTCCGCCGTTTGCTCGGCCTGGCCAGCCAGGGCCGTTCCGTCTTTCGGGCCGCCGGTCGCCGCCCCTTTGACGACGGCGGCGCCGACGGCCACTCCCGCGGCCACGGGACCGGCTGTTGCGGCGCTGCCTCCGCCGGTCCCGGCTGAGCTTCCTCCGGGTGTGCCGCCGCTACTCGGGGTGGTCCCGGTCGCGGCCGGTGTGGTCTTCGGCGGTGGAGGCGTCCTGCTGCCAGTGGCTGGGCGGCCACCGGTGGTTCCGCTGTCGCTGGTTCCGTCGAGTACCTTCTTCGGTTCCCCGCCGACGGTCTTGCTGGGGACCGGGATCGGGCGGTTCAGAGCGTTCTTGGCATCTTGCTCGGAACCGATGGCGTGGTACATGTCGAACCCGACGAACGTGATGAACTTGTAGGTGAGGTAGGGGCGCGAACGCTGCCAGCGCCATCAGCACGACGCCTGCGATGGGCTCACTGATTGAGGCCAGGTCGGCGTCGATGGGTGCCGAAACCTGGGTGACTGCCACCAGGAACATGACGACGAGAACGAGTTTCGAGCAGATCAGAGCGATGACGAACATGGCCCACTTCCCGATCCATCCCCGGGTGGCGTCCCACGAGGCGCCGCCGAACGCCAGTGGCGCGAACACGACCGCCACCAGCAGCAGTGCCTTTCTGACCAGGAGGGACCCACACGATCGCGATCGCGGTGATCGCGAGCCCGGCCAGGCCCGCAGCGAGGAGGGGCGATCTTGTCGCCCATCGATTCGGTGGTCTCCCCGGTGGCCTGCACGATCCCCAAGCGCAGTTGATCGACAACCTCCAACATCAACGCCGTCAGCGTGATGACCACGAACGATCCCAGCACCGACTTCGCCAGCCCGAGAGCGGCGCGGGTCAGCGCGGTCGGGTCGCGCCGAACCAGCCCGGTGATGAGCTGAAGACAGAAGAAAATCAGCATCACGAACACGGCGATGCCGAACAGCAGGTTGTACACGGCCAGGTAGCCGGGTTTGGTGACGTCGACCATCGTGGTAGTGTCGAACACCGACCAGACCGCCTCGAACAGCCACCCGGCGGCGCCGCCCATCGCCTGTGCGAGCCAGTCGAATGGGATCGCGACCAATGACGCGGCCCCTTCACCGACGGCATCGCACACTGACGAGATCACCGGAACATCGCACACGCCCATCTCGGACTCCCCTCTTCCCAGGGCAGGTCAGACCTGTTGGCCGACGTTCCAGAAAAAGTTGATCAGCGTCACGCTCGCGCCGCAGATCACCGCTGCCTCGCACGAGGCGAGTACGCCGATCTTTCCCCGGCTGGCCAGATGCGGGTTGGAAGAGTTCGCTCCGAACCCCCACACGATCGCGGACACGATCAGCGTGAGCACGCTCAGAATCAGACCAATGGTCATCACCACGCCGACAATGGTGCGCAGCTGGTCGATCCCCGGCAACCCGCTGGTGTTCGGGTCGATGTTGATGTCCATCGGCACCACCAGCAGCGCCACGGGCAAGGTGTTGACGAGCAGCTCGAACACAGTAGGACTCCTTGACGACGAGTGGCTGCCTGTGGAGTTGCAGGGGGCCTTACCCACGAGGTACACCACGCATCTCCGGTCAGTCTTGCCACTTCTCGCCATTGAGTTCACGACATGCGCGTACCTCCGTTCTAGCTCCTTCAGTCCCTGCTAACCTCTATCAAGTAGCTAAGTGTGCAGGAGGACGAGTGTTCGAAAAACTCATAAGTCAGACCCTTGACTCGCTAAAACGCGCCGGGGCCACTGAGGACCAACTGCGGACGACAGAGGCCGAGTTGCAGAGGAGGCAGCAGGAGGAACCCGATCCTCGTATTGCGCTCATCGGCTTCACGGGGGTCGGTAAGTCGTCGACGATCAACGCACTGTTCAATGCGGGTCAAGAGATCGGCGACGTGAAGGCCTGCACGCAGGAGGCCCATGAGGTGCAGGGTGACGTAAGTGAATACACAGGTCACCACGGGACTATCGTTGTCTATGACATGCCCGGCTTGGGTGAAGACCTGTGGGCGGATAGGAAGCACTTGGAGGTCTACGAGGCCGTGTTGCCCCGCGTGGATGTCGCCGTCTGGACATTCCATGCAGATGACCGCGCAATGACTCCTATGCAGCAGGCTCTCCTGACTCTGCAGGAGCGGATAGGGCCCGAATTCTCTCGGAAGTTGATCTTCGCTATCAACAAAGCCGATGCCATCGCTCCAGGCGAGACAGCCTGGGTTCACAAGATGAATGTACCGAGTCGCGAGCAGCAGAAAAACATCGCCGACTTTGAAGAATACATACGCGGGAAGATCCGGCAGGTGTGGCCCGCCTGGGATGGCAAGATCGTCACCTATTCCGCTCGGCAGAAGTACCGACTCGAGCTTCTGATGACTGCAATGGTCGACGCCGTTGGCACTCAGCGTAGATGGGTTCTTGAACAGCGCGCGGACGTGGCTGACTATCAAGATGAAATGGACCCTGCGGTCGTCGAGTTCATCCGTCAACAGGGCCACAATCTCGGAGACCGAGGCACTCGTCCTTGGCGTAAGGAGGGGCGGTGACACGGACAATCACCACTGCGGATCCCGAGTTTGAAGATGTTCTGCGGGAACTCGCATTGAATCGTGATGCAATCGCGAACCGCCGGAAAATGAGCGAAGAGTCGTACCGCGAGTGGTTATACCAGCAGCTAGTCGACATTGGCCGAAAACTCGGCCTGATCATCCAAGGCATAGCCGAGTTTAGCAAGGACATGGCCTACGGACTCAAGAAAGGCTTTGACGCTGGTCGAGAAGAAGCGCGGCGGAAGAGTATTCGCGCAAGGGAGGGTCGCGCGTGACATCAGTTGCGAGCGGTCGATGGCTCCCCCTTCCGTTCCCGGAGTGCGTCTCCTGCGACAGATCCTGGGGGCAATGCGTGCATGCTGATTGTCGCGGAGACATCGAGGTTGAGCCCCTTTCCGGCCATGTCAAGTGCCTCCGTTGCAGTGAGTCCTGGCTGGTGTGGCAGTCGGATTTCCTCTGCCCATGCGGAGCCCGTTTCCGAGCATCTGAAATCGAGGACGGGCTTGCCGAAATGCTGGATTATTGTCGCCAGTTGGTCTATGAGATGTCATTGAATCATCAAGCTCGAAAAGAACGCAAAGAAATGGGAGAAGAGTCCATGAGGTCATTTCTCGTGGGCGTCATGGAGGGTCTTGGAAAGCTCATCGGGATTGCAGTAGAAGCCACGCTCCGGTTCCTCTTTCCCCGCTGATCTATTGAACTCACAGGGTTCTGCGGCGAGGCGTTACCAGCGGCAACGGCCGCTACCAGAAGGAATTGGGAATAGACTAGGAAATAGTAACTCCGAGGCCCAGAAGCCAGTTGAGCCAGGCGACTCCTGCGCCGGCGAAGATCGCCGCGCCGAGGGCGACGAGGATTCCGGTTCGGCTCTTGCTGGCGGTGGTGTAGTTGCCGTGGGCTGTGGCCGTGGCCCATGCGATGGCGGAGACGATCAGCATGAGGACGGCGACGATGAATAACGAAGGTGAGGAGTGCCCTGGCGATGGTGGCGAGGTCTGTGATGCCGCTGAGGCTGTCGAAGTCGGGGTAGATGTTCATCATGCGCCTGCTTTGACGGTGACGTGGAGGTGGTCGTAGTGGCCGCCGGTCACATCGTTGGGGTTGTGCATTCCGCCGCCGTTGTAGGGGCGCCAGCCTTCGGCTTCACGGGCGAAGGACCAGATTTTGCCTTGCCAGATGAGGTATTGGACGCCGAGCAGGTCAGCGTTGTCTTTCATCCAGTTGGTGACTTGCCAGCCGGTTTCGAGTTGTTCCGGGTTGGGGTAGTGGCTGATCTGGTCGCCGAAGGTGAGGTCGCAGGCGCGGCCGAGGGGGTGCTCGGATTTTGTGCCGGGGCGGGGTGAGTAGCAGGCCCACTTGGTGTCGGGGAACGCGGTGAGGGTTTGCTGGTAGAGGTGGAGTAGTCGGGCGGTGATCTGGCCGCTGCTTGTGGGATCGTCGACGAGCCGGTCGGGGTCCCCGTCGAAGCCGCTGGGTGGGTTCGGGGTGCCGGTGGGGGTGCAGGCATCGGGTGGTCTGCTGGTGGCGGCGGGTAGCTGTGTGGCCGCGTGTTGGGTGAGCCAGGCGGCTGAGTCGATGGGTTCGCCGCTGGTGCCTCCTGGGCGGACTTCGAAGTGGAGATGTGGTCCGGTGCTTATGCCGGACGAACCGACATCGCCGATGTGTTGGCCTGCGATCACGCGGTCCCCGGTTTGGACGTGGATTCCGCTTTGCCACATGTGGGCGTAGGCGGTGGCGACTGTTTGGCCGTCGATGGTGTGTTCGATGACGATGAGGTTGCCGTAGCCCCCGGAAGGGCCGGCGACGGTGACGACGCCATCAGCGGCTGCGAGGATCGGGGTGCCGTCGGGGGCGGCGTAGTCGGTTCCGGTGTGCTGGGTGGGTCGGCCGGTGATCGGGTGGACGCGTGTCCCGAACGGCGAGGTCAACACCCACTGAATCGCTCTGGGTTTGATAGAGGCAGTGATGATTGGAAAGGATCACTGTCATGACGAGTTCGAGGAAGTATCTCGATGAGTTGCGTGAGCGTGCGACTCGGTTGGTGTTGGAGGCCCGTGGGGATCCTGAGCGGTCCAAGGGTGTGATCGTTCGGATTGCTGGTGAGTTGGGTGTCCATCCTGAGGCGTTGCGTACCTGGGTGAAGCGTTCGGAGATTGATGGTGGTCTTCGGGCGGGGACGACGAGTGCGGATGCCCAGCGGATCTGGGAGTTGGAGAAGGAGAACCGGGAGCTGCGGCGCGCCAACGAGATCTTGAGGAAAGCGAGCGCGTATTTCGCCCAGGCGGAGCTCGACCGCCGATAAGAGACATCGATGGGTTCATCGATGAGAACCGGGCAGAGTACGGGGTCGAGCTGATCTGTGAGCAGCTGGTGTCAGCCGGTGTCCAGGTCGCCCCGTCGGCGTATTGGGCGCGCAAGCAGCGTCCCCCATCGGCCCGATCGCAGCGTGATGACGTGTTGAAGGGGGGGGAGATCCGCCGGATTTATGAGGAGAACTATGAGGCCTTCGGCGCTCGGAAGATGCACGTCATGCTCAACCGGTCCGAGGCTGCCGCACACTATGGGGCAGGTCATGTCGCCCGCTGCACGGTGGAGCGCCTCATGAGAGCCATGAGTATCAGCGGCATCCGGAGGGCAAAGAGCCCGAACACTACCCGGTCCACACCCAAGGATCAGTGTCCGATGGACCGGGTGAATCGGCATTTCGCTGCGCTCGCGCCGAACATCTTGTGGGTGGCGGACATCACCTACGTGAAGACGCACGCCGGGTGGGTGTACGTCGCGTTCGTCACCGACGTCTACTCGCGTCGGATCCTGGGGTGGCAGACCTCCACCAGCTTGTACACCGACCTCGCCCTCGACGCGTTGAAAATGGCGATCTGGCGTCGACGCCGCGACGGCGCCGACCTAACAGGCCTCATTCACCATTCGGATCGGGGCGTCCAGTACACCGCGATCCGTTACGGGCACGCCCTTGCCGACTGCGACGCCGTCTCCTCGGTCGGCTCCAAGGGCGACTCCTACGACAACGCGCTCGCCGAGGCACTCAACTCGTTGTACAAAGCCGAACTGGTCCGAAACAAGGGCCCCTGGAACTCCATCGACGACCTGGAGATCGCGACGGCCCAATGGGTCCACTGGTACAACACCATCCGCCCTCATTCCGCGATCAACATGCACACCCCAGAAGAACACGAGAACGCTCACACCCCACCCCCGCCGGAACAGACCAGACCCCACACCCCCCAAAAGGCAGCCGCCGCAACCAGATGAAACACCCTCTACAAAACCCGGGGCTTGACACCACCTTCAGGAAGGGGCAGCTCGTCATCATCAACGAAGCCTCCCCGGCGGGCACCCTCTCGTTGGACCGCATCACCCACCTCGCCCAGACTGCTGGGGCGAAGGTGCTGCTGGTCGGTGACTACGCCCAACTGCAATCCGTGGACGCTGGCGGCGCGTTCGCGATGATCACCAACGACCGGGCCGACACGCCAGAACTGGTCGACGTGCACCGGTTCACCCACGCTTGGGAGAAGACCGCATCCCTCGGGCTGCGTCACGGACACCCCCAGGTCATCGACAGCTACCTCGACCACCAGCGCATCACCGACGGCGACCACGACATTATGACCGACGCCGCCTACACCGCGTGGCGGGCCAACCGCGACCAAGGTCTCGTCTCGGTGCTGATCGCCGAAACCCGCGAAGACGTGTTCGCCCTGAACACCCGCGCCCGAGCCGACCTGATCCTCGACGGCCCCCTGCCCCCCGGCCGCGAGGTCGAACTGAGCGACGGCACCACCGCGGGAATCGGCGACACGATCATCACCCGCCGCAACAACCGCAGACTCTGCACCGCCAGTGGGCGGGACTGGGTACGCAACGGCGACCTCTGGACCATCACCGACGTCGGCGACGACGCCACCCTCATCATCCGCAAGCCCGGATACCGGTTCGGCGGCGGCATCCTCCTCCCAGCCGCCTACGTCGCCGAACACGTCGACCTCGGCTACGCAGTCACCGCCTACCGCGCCCAAGGCACCACCACCGACACCGCGTACGTGCTCGTCGAACCCACCTCCACCAGGAAAACCTTCTACGTCGCGATGACCCGCGGCCGGCACTCCAACCACGCCTACGTCACCCTCGACCGCGCCGACGACTACACCCAGCCACACCCCGGGGACAACCCGCACGTGACCGTGCGCAGCGTGCTCTACGGAGTACTACAACACTCCGGAGCTGAACTCTCCGCCCACCAGGCCATCACTGCCGAACACGACCAGTGGAGCTCGATCGCGCAACTCGCCGCCGAATACGAAACCATCGCCGCAGCCGCCCAACACGACCGCTGGGCCACCCTCATCTGTACTTCTGGCCTCACCGCAGACGAAGCCGACCGCGCCATCGGATCCGAAGCGTTCGGCCCGCTCACCGCCGAACTCCGCCGAGCCGAAGCCAACCACCACGACCTTGATGCCCTCCTGCCGCGGCTCGTCGCTGTTTGGGGGTTCGGTGACGCCGACGACATCGCCGCCATCCTCTACCACCGCATCGAACGAACCACCGCGCGGCGCCTCGCCCGAGTCTGCCGCCCAGGAGATCGACGCCGCACGGGCGCGTGCAGCCCTAGACCGAACGCTGAACGTCGCTCGCGTCGAACCGGACCAAGAACGCTCCCGACAAGCTCGAAACCAGCGCACCGGGCCGTCGCTGTGAGCGCCGAATTAGCTTTGGAACACAGCGTCCGCTGTGTCGTTCAGCCTGACCCCGACTCCTCGGGCATGATGGATAGCACCATGACAGTTCGAGCTGGATCGGCGACCGGCATCTCCTGACACCGTTCGCCAGGACGGAGGTAGACGTGGCCGCTCAAGAGGTCTCAGTCAACTTGGGAGATGCGACGCCCCGACGGCTGCTGGTGGATTGGGCGAACGGTCAGGACGCATGGGTGCGTCAGATCACCGCTGAAACGATCCTCTCGCGCCAGGCGCCAAGCAATGCCTTGCTGGACGCGGCTTACACCACCTTCCTCGCTGAGAAAGGGCTTGGCGATGCCGAGGCCCCGGAAGTCCCGAAGCTTGAACTCATCGCTGCGGATACGATAGAAGAGGAGACTCTCGAACTCGTCAGTCTGGCGAACATCGAAGGCGTCAACGCACTCGCCGCCGACCAAGAACTTGACTTCGACCCGGAACTGACCGTGCTCTTCGGGCAAAACGGATCGGGGAAGACTGGATATGCGCGCATACTGAAGCGCATCTCGGCTGTTCGGACCGCTGAGGACATCCTGCCAAACGCGCACACCGCCTATCTCGACAGCCCGCCGTCGCCCAGCGCCACCATCCAGTACCGACTGTCCGGCACGGACTCCTCGGTGATGTGGAAGAACGAATCCGGCCTGGCGCCATTCACCCGCATCAGCGTCTTCGACGCGAGCGCAGTTTCGCTGCACGTTGACAACGATCTGGGCTACGTCTACACGCCGGCCGAACTCGCACTGTTTGGTCACGTCGCTACCGGGCTGCAAGGCATTCAGCAACGGATCGCGACCGAGGTCAAGGCCTTGGCGCCGGGGAGCAACCCGCTTCTGTCAAGGTTCAAACGAGGTACGAAGGTGTATCCCCTGATCGAGACTCTGGGTGCCGCCACAGACCTCGCGGAGCTTGACGCGCTGGCAACGCTGCCCGAAGGTGCCGAGGCCAACCGTGAACGCCTTGAAGGTGAGATCGCGGCACTCCGTTCCAAGTCGCTCGACGCGATCCTCTCCAGCACGCAGGAGACGGTGCGCCAGCTCAATCGGCTGCACGGCGTCCTTACAACGGCAATGAACTTCGATGCGGTCGTCTACGAGAAAGCCCGGGCGAAACTCCAGGAAGCAGAAGGTCGAAGGACAGAAGCGCGAGAACAACTCTTCAGTCAGGACGAGTTGCCAGGCCCAGCAGATGAGGAATGGCAGGAGTTCATCGTTGCGGGAGACGCGTACCGCCAACACCTTGACCGCGAGCACTATCCAACTGCCGGAGACAAGTGCCTGTACTGCATGCAGGAGCTCAGCCCGACGGCCTTGAATCTGCTGACTCGCTATCGCACATTCCTCGATGAAACGCTTATCCGCCAGGTCGAGGACGCGAACACCGAGGTGCGCAACTCCAGCCTCAGGTTCGACGAAGCCGAACTAACCCGCGCGAACGAGTTCGCCACAGAACAGCGGGATGGTGAAGACCCACCGGCATGGGCGAGTCAGGCATGTGACGTGCTCACGGGAGCCCGAGCCACCGCTCAGGACACCGCGAATGGGAAGCCCGTGACCGCAGGCACTCTCCGAGAGAGTGCAAGAACAGTGGCCTCCATGGTCGGAGCGGAGCTGGCGACTGTGCGGGCTACGGTCCAGCAGATGTCGGAGGACAAAGCAAACGCGGCAACCGCTCTCACCAAAAAGCAGAAGGAACTTTCAGAGCTCGCTGCACGCATTGAGTTGAACCGGAACATCGTCGCAGCCCGCGAGTATGTCCGACGCGCGCGAAGAGCGCAACAACTCGACAATCTCTCAGGGGTCATCTCAAGCGGCGCGGCGAAGCAGCTCACGGTCCAGTCCAAACTCGCCAGCGAAGAACTCGTGAACAAGAACTTCGAGACGCTGTTCGCCGAGGAGTGCGCTCGCCTTCGAGCGCCTCACGTCGCACTTCGATTTCAAGGGCGCAAAGGGCAGACGCAACGTAAGAAGGCGGTCGCCTCCTACAAGCCCTCTGCGGTGCTCTCGGAAGGCGAGCAGAAGGTGTTGGCGCTGGCCGACTTTCTGGCCGAGAGCCGAATGCGGGGGACCAAAGCACCCCTGATCTTCGATGACCCCGTGACAAGTCTCGACTACCGCAGGCTTGATGAGGTTGCTGCACGCATCCAAAATCTTGCTGAGACACACCAGGTCGTTGTCTTGACCCACAACATCATGTTCGCGTCAGCGCTGATGGCGGCCAGGCAGAACAAGAAGCTCAGGACGAAAATCTATGAGGTGCGCGACGGCGGAGAGGTCAAAGGAATCCTGGCCCCGGACGTCGAGCCGAGGCTCGATACGCCAGCCGATCTGGCCAAGCGGATCAACGTTAAACTTCAAGAGATGACGAGTGCTGAGCCGGTGGTGCAGGATGCACTCATCAAAGAGACCTACGACCTCATTCGCGCCTGGTGCGAAGCCTTCGTCGAGCAGGAACTCCTACAAAACGTCACACAGCGATATCGCAGCAATATCATGATGACCCGCCTGTCGAAGATCGACAGCTCTCGGCTCGATGCCGCCATCGCAGTCATTGAACCCCTCTTCGATCGTGCTTGCGAGCGAATGACCGGGCACTCTCAGGCCGTCGAGTACATGAGCACCAAGCCGACTGTGAGCGAAGTGCAAGAAGACTGGAAGAAGGCGAAAGCAGCACGCTTGGCATACATAGCCAGCTGAGCGGTAGGTCGTCACAGAAGCGGCCCGCAGACAGCTACAGGGCGCGGTCGCTCATCGACTCCGTGGCGGTTGAGAGCCGCCCTGAATCGCGAGATGCCGCAGAAGCCCTGATCGCGCTTGCACTGTCGCGTCCGTGTGGAGAGAGCAGGTCCGCGGCATCCGTGACCAGTGCAGCGCCATCGATCAGAAGTTGGTGAGGCCCGGCGCTCGTTACGCTGGTCACCGGGCCGGGAACAGCTCCGACGGTGCGACCGAGTTCGTGCGCGTGCAGGGCAAGCGTCATGGAACTGGATCGAACACCGGCTTCAACCACGACGGTGGTTGCGGAGAGCGCCGCCATCAGTCGTGCGCGAGTGAGGAAGCGGTGCAGGGTGGGTACTGCTCCAGGTGGTACCTCACTGACCATGAGGCCGAGGTCGGCTACCCGGGCAAACAGTTCGCGGTGTCCCATCGGGTAGGGGCGGTCAACGCCGTTCCCCATGACTACGATCGTGTCGCCACCGGATGCCAGCGTCGCTCGATGGGCCGCCCCTTCGATGCCGTACGCGCCACCGGCCACAACTGTCCGCTCGCTGTTGGCGAGTTCAGAGGCCAACGTACTGGCCACGTGCTCGCCGTAGGAGGTCGCGGCTCTCGCGCCGGTGACTGTGAAGAGTTCACTGAGTGGTCGCGCCAGGAACGAGGTAGTGCCACGAGTCCACAGAACGTATGGCCGCCGGTCGCCAAGATCGTCGAGCGCGGACGGCCACTCCCTGTCGTCGGGGATCAGCACGCCGATGCCAGCGTGCTCGGCGTCGACCATGCGCTGCTCAAGTGTCCGAGTGTCTGAGCGCTCGAACTGGGCGCGCCACACCTGAGCGTCAACAGCGCTGAGGCCCGGCACCGCATCATCGCGCTCAGCAAGCCGTAACACCTCACGTGCTCCCAGTCCGCCCACGAGACGGCCGGTCACGGCGTCATCCGGCTCGACGATCATCGACAACAGCATCCGTGCGGTGCGCTCGTCCTGGGCTACCTGGCTCAGGTTTGTCATCGTCGGTTCCTCTCACTCCTACAGAGAGGTGCGCTCGGCGACGCGGAAGCCGGAGAGTTCCATCAACGCCGACCTCGGCGTACAGTAGAAGCTGAGGTAGGTTCTCCTCATATTGCGGGTCCTCCGGGACGGCCCTCGGGCATTCATACACGTTCTGCCTCCTCGACGGAGAAACACGTGTGACGAGAGGCCCGATCATGTTCCGCTTCATCTGGACGCTCAGCGTTCGCACTCGCGACTACCTGCATCGCTACATGCCGAGCAACCGACTGCTCGCTGCTATCCGCACCCGACGCGGACTCAAGTGGGGGCTACCCGCGATGTTGGTCCCGCTCCCGTACTTCCTCATCGCCTACGCCTGCTCCGCCGCGGTCGCCGACGGCGGCCCCGTCTGGTTGCACCTCATCGTGCTGTGGGCCTGCTGGAACGCACTCAAGTTCATTCTCATGGGACCCGTGAGTGTCGTTCTGCTCATCCGCGCGCGCCTGCGCGAGGCCGCAATCCGTCGTCGCCAGCGCTACGACTCGCTCGTCGAGGCAAGTCCGCGTGAGCCAGCTCTTCGTGTCTAGGTTCAACCGTCCACGGCAGCGGATGCTGTGATGCGAGAATCACGGCGGCCGCCAGGCCGGATCACCACACCGTGCGAAACGAGCGCTCGCCGGACCGCCTGAGGCCCCGCCCCGACCTTCACGCCGACCTCTACCAGCGTCAACCCGCTGAGGTAGAGGTCGGCTGCTTCATGGATGCGGGAAGGATCGAAACTCCCGCGTCGGATCGGGACCGCCCGGCGCGTCAGGTGGGCAGCAACCGTTCGGCGGTTCACGGCGAACCGCGCCGCCAGCTGCACGAGCGTCGCCCCATCCCGATACTCCGCCTCCGGATCGTCGACCTGCTCGGGGCGCAGAAGAGTTTGAGCCATCTCAAGTGACCGCACCATCCGACCCCGCGAGTCCGCCACCGTCGGTTCCGACGAAAGGCGATCCTGCTTGTAGAAGCCGCGTGACCTGCGCAAGGACAGGGTTTTCAAGGGTGGGCAGGGGTTCTCAAACTCTCTACGGAGGGCCACAAGAAGGAAAGCGGCCCCGCGTCTGGTGAAACCTGTGCGGGGCCGCTTCGTGTACACGTCCCCCGCTGAGCTCCTGGGATTGTGCTCGGGAGATGTCAAGCTCGGGTAGTGCTCGCGCCTGCGTTCGTTGAGCACTTGCGCCTGTGCTTGCACGTGTCTTCACTGAACCCTTGCGACTATCCCGCTTAGCGCTTTCGCCATGTACACGGCTGAGCGGCGTGCATACTGGGTCCATGACCGCCGAGCTAATTCGACGCCGCCTCCTCGCCCTCGCCGATGAGGGCAACGCAAGATTCGCCGCATCCCTGATCCCCGGACTGGAACCGACTCGGATCCTCGGATGTCGCAACCCCGCGCTGCGCGCCCTCGCGAAAGAACTTTGCAAGATCGAGCCCGAAGCCGTCGAAGCTTTTCTTGCCGAGCTTCCACACGAGCTCCATGACGAGGACATGCTCCACGCCTTCCTCCTCGGACTGGAGACAAAACCGGATCTCGCCTTCGCGAAAACGCAGTCCTTCCTCCCACACGTGAAGAATTGGGCGGTGTGTGACGCTCTATCTCCGAAAGGATTCACCAAGGACCCTGGAAGGCTCGAGGACGAGGCCGAGCGCTGGCTCGCCTCCGAACACACCTACACATGCCGTTTCGGAATCTGCATGCACATGACGCATTTCCTCGGGGAGACGTTTCGTCCCGAGTTCCTCGCGCTCATCGGCTCACTCGACTCTGAGGAGTACTACGTCCACATGGCGCAGGGCTGGTATTTCGCGACCGCTCTTGCCAAACAACCCGAGGCGGCCCTGCCCTGGCTGGTGGAGGATCGCCTGCCCATTCCCGTTCGTCGCAAGGCCATCCAAAAGTCGATTGAGTCCTTCCGTGTGCCTGATGAGACCAAGACAGTGCTGCGTCGGGTGCGCGAGAGCCTTCCGCGCCGCGGGGGAGAGGCCAAAGGTTCGCGGGGGAGTGTGAAGGCACTCGCTCGTCGAGTTCCCCGCCATGGGGGAGGGAGCTGAACCTGTCGTTGAGTGTGAAGCCAGTCCTGAGCTCCGCGCAACGGGGCAGGGAACTGAACCTGGTGGTGAGCGTGAAGGCAGTCCTGAGCTCGGCGCAATGGGGGAGGAGTCGGAGGCAAGTGAAGCTGAGCGGAGGAGGGGCTTGAGTCGCTCAGGCCTCGGCTTTGTGTATTGAGTGACCCCGATTGTGATTTCGGTGCAGTTGGACGAGGGCGAGGGGTGTCGAGATCGTGTTTGGGGTTGTGGGGGTTGGGGTTTTGGAGTGTGTGGGGACCCTGATTGTGATTTCGGTGTAGTTGGGTGAGGGCGTAGGGCGCCGAGATCGTGTGTGGGGTTGTGGGGCGCGGGCTGGCATTATCGAAGACCCCCGTGAGCCACCTCTGTTCGCAACTTGAAGCCTCGCCCGATAGTCTTAACCTGCCCCAATAGCTCAGTCGGTCAGAGCAGCGGACTCATAATCCGTCGGTCGTCGGTTCAAGCCCGACTTGGGGCACGAGAGTGCCGGTCTTGCCGACATATGTCGGACGGTAGGAAGCGGGGATCCATCCGCCTGTGCCGTCAGGGGCCGGCATTAGGTCGTTCGGCGTGACACCAAAGTAGGTGGACAAGAGGGCAATCTCTTCCGCCGCCCATCGCGTGCGACCGGTCATGCGGTAGGAGATGCTCTGGCCGGGCAGGCTCAGAATGCTCCCGAGCTGGGCGCGCGTTAGTCGATTGACGAACATGTACTGAGACATCGTGGCGCTGATTGCTTCATTGATTGTTAGCGCTGCGCCAGTCTGTGGCTGGTCGACTGTCATGCAACAAGTATGACAGATGAAACAAACCATTACAAGAGTAGATAATTGACCCTTCTGCACAATCGTGTGATGATTGCGATATGAAACAAGCTGTTACATCATCATCGCCGGAACTGATGTCAGGGCGTGAAGCGGCGGCTCTGCTCCCCGGGGTCACCTATCAGACTCTGCTCCGGTGGGCGAAGGCGGGGGATGTCCCGTGTGTGCGGTATCCGTCCGGTCGCTTCTACTTCCGGCGGTCTGATATCGAGGCGCTTGTGACGCCTGTCGTTATCGGGGTGAAAAGCGAGGTCGAGGAGTCGGGCCGCCCTTTTGAGGATGTGCCGTTGCCGGGTCTTGTGGCGGCGGTCTGATGATGCGCGAGTCGAATGACGGCCGGGACGCGGGGGGCCTGGTAAGCCGCTCGCACCGGGCGAGGGAGCTGCTGCTCCTCTTGCCTGTTCATCACGTCGCTCGTGGACAGTCGCCGGCGTGCCGGTGGTGTCTGTGGGCGGCGTGGTGGGGCGTGCCTGGGCTTCGGGCTCCTCGTCGTGACGGGGACTGTCGTCTCCGGTCTGGAGATGCCTGAGGCTGTTGTTAGCGTTGTGTTGTCGTGTATTCAGTGTTCGAGATTCCGGTGAAAGTGGAGGTTGACCGTGGAACTCAATGAAGAACCCGGGGCTGTCGAAACCGAGGCCGTTCCTGTGGAGGCGCCTGTTGTGCGTCGCTCGTGGACGAAATGGGCGGTCGGCTCTATCGCCGCTGTGCTTCTCGTGGGTGTCGTTGGAGGGGGTGTGTACTCTTCGATGCGTCACTCCGCCCTCACTGCGTTCGCGGATGCTCAGCAGGGGGCTGTGGCCGCGTGCGCGAGTGTGCCGACGGTCGAGCCCGAGCTGCTCGAAGCGGGCAAGGCTCTCACGGATGTGAGCGAACTCGAATCCCTCGCGGCGTCGGCGTCGCCGATCACGGCGGCCCAGCCGCCTAAGGGGCTTGCCGCCCTGCGCTCCGCCACGGCGGACTTGACTGTGAAGCAGACGGCGTGCGAGGACGCCGCCTCGAAGATCACAGCCGCCAAGGCAGACCTCGAGGGCAAGGTCAAAGAGGACCTGCGTACCAAGCTCGAAGCCGAAGCCGCCGAGGCGTTGAAGACGCAGGAGGCTGGCTTCCAGCTCGACAAGGACGTGGCGGGCAAGATCGACCCGGATCCCAGTGCTCCTGGGACTCAGCTGCGCACGGCGATGCTGAGTGCGCTCGGTGACCTGACGGGAACGCTTCCCACGGGAAACGCCGGAGCATCTCCCTGGCAGGTGATCGCCGATGAGCGGGCCAAGCTCGCCGACGCGAAAGCAAAGGCCGAAGCGGCAATGAAGGCCGTCTCGGATGCCTACGCCGCCTGGCAAGCCCAGCAGGCACAGGCGGCCGCCGAAGCGGCGGCAGCTCCGGCCTCGTCCTACTCGTCGGGAGAGTCTTCGTCGAGTGCGGGGAATGGCGGAAATGCCTCATATTCGAGCGGATACTCATCCGCCCAGGAATCCCAGGACTACTCGAGCGGATCGTCCAATGGGACTGGCGTCAGCTCGTCAACGGGTTCCGGCGCAGGCGCTGCGTGGAGCGCTCCCTCAACCACGGTGCCGGACGGTTACTTCGATGATCCCGACGGCCACAAGCACTATCAGATTCAGCCGGACGTGAACGGATCTTATACCGGAGCGGAGACTCCGCTCTGGTAGCAGCTTCAAGCTCCCCGAAAGATGCGCCGTGAGCGGCGCACTGAAGACTCCCTGGCAGGCAGGCCTTAGCGGCCTAGGAACCCTGTGCCTGTCTGTCAGGGCTTATCCCTTCAACGGAAGGAAGGTCAATGGCAAACTCTGCCATCGGCGCCCCTGCGCGCCACTCACGGCTACGGTCCATCGTAGCCGCAGCATTGGGAGTCGCGATGATCGCGATGACGATGATCGTGTCTCTGCCCGCGATGGCTGCGGGCTCATGGGTGCGAGGAATGCCGATCCCTGGCGGGAGCGGATGGCTCGGCACCTGGATCCCCTATCAGGGTCAGCCTGTTCCAGGCCTCTGCATCCAGGCGAACGCCGTGAACCCTGCGGCGGATGTGGCGGTGACACCGGGGCAGCTGACGTCGCAGCCGTCGCTGAGCCGACCCGCCGACCTCAGTGTCGACATTCCGCAGATGGCGTACATCATGAAGAACTGGATGCCGACGTCGCTGGCATTCTCTGACTCGGATCTAGACGCGGCTGCGGTCGGCTTTCTCGCGCACGTGAACTTCGAGAACGCTGGCGCCCGATCACAGAGCAATGTCGACTCGCTCATCGGTCTGACTCCGGCCAACATTCAGGACCGCGCGCGTCAGATGGTCGCTGCTGCGCAGGCGGCTGGCGTTGTCGCATGGGAGCCGGGCGAGGTGACCGGTACAGGGACTCGCTTCGGCACGATCGACGGCATCGGCGTGAAGAACGGGGCTGCTGCCTATGTGGCGGGCAAGCCGTTCACCATCACGATGACCGGCCCGGCTGTCTTCGATGCCACTGGCACGAACACATACTCTTCCTCGACCGCTGCAACGCGTATCGACGGTATCAAGTGGCATTCAACTGGAAATGGAGGTGCAAGCTACCACGTTGAATATGGCGACCTTGGCAACTCGTCTCTTGGCTATGCGTCTCCCGGGGGCGGTCGCCAGGATGTGATCTGGGGCGACAATGAACACCCGCGTTCTGAGACGGCTCAGGGGCCGACGTGGGATGTGATTTTTGATTTCCAGCCTGTGGGTACCTCGGACGTTGCGGCTGCTCGCGTTGTTGATGAGGGCGCGCCGATTTCGGATACGTTTACTGCTGCGGCGAAGGCTGATTACGGTGATGGTCAGTGGCTTGCTGTGGACGGGAAGAACGTTCCGGTGACCTATGTGGGTACGGCGTATTGGACGGGTGAGCGGCCGGCTGCGCAGGCGGCTTCGGTGCCTGCTGATGCGAAGGTTCTCGGGTCTGCGACGCTGACGTTTGATGGGCCGGGTACGCAGACCGCCACCCTTGAGGGCGTGCAGGTCCCGTCGGGCTTCGTGACGTGGGTGTGGAAGGTTGTCAAGGCTGACCAGGCTGCGCAGGTCGTGGTGAATGGCGCGTCGATGGCGGCCTCCGAGCTGGTTCATGGTGACTGGTCGGACGCCTATGGAGCGGACAAGGAGATCACGTCGAAGCGCTTCCCGGTGGAGATCAACACGGCGATCTCGTCGCGCGAGACGAAGGCTGGCACTTATCTCGTGGATGACGTGTGGGTCGACGGATTCCCGTCGGATCATCCGGAGTTCGCGGGTGACCGTGGCTTCAAGGCTGACGTGAAGACGATGGATCAGACTCTTCTGTTCTTCCCGGAGGGTCTGGACGTGACCGAGGCGAACAAGGTGCAGGCGAGGGTGGTCGCGAAGGTTACTCTCCCTGCCAAGAATGGCTTCAATCCGACGGTGGGCTCGAACTCTTTCAAGGTTGATCCGTCCGAGTCCGGCACCTACGTGTTCGTCACTTCCTTTGCGGGTGATGATCGTGTGGCGCCGATGACGACGAGCGTTGAGGACGAGGCTGAGCAGTTCACGGTCGAGGGCGTGATTCCGACGCTGGCGACCACGGCGACGGATAAGGCGGACGGCGACAAGGAGCTCGCTGCCTCCGGCACTGTGACCGTGTCTGACGAGGTGTGCTACACGGGCCTGGCTGTGGGCAAGGAGTACGAGCTGACGGGCACGCTCATGGATCAGGCGACCGGCAAGCCGTTCGTCGATGCTGAGGGCAAGACGGTTCAGGCGACGGTCAAGCACACGCCGACCAAGGCTGACGACTGCACGACGGTGGACATTACTGTCGATGCCTCGGTTCTCGCGGGCAAGACGACGGTCGTGTTCGAAGATCTCACGCGTGACGGCAAGACGGTCGCGACCCACGCGGACATCAACGATGAGGGTCAGACCGTTAAGGTCGACTCCCCCAAGCCGACCTTGCCGGTGACGGGCACCGACGCTGCGTTCTTCGGTGTGACCTCCCTGGTCGTCCTGGGCGTGGGCGTGACGATCCTCGGCATTCGTCGTCGTCAGCTCGTCTGACCCGATTCCCCCGCGCTGTATTGCGCAGCGCGGGCCCGTCGCAAGCGGTCGCCCTCCACAAGGCTGCTTGCACCGGCTCGGTGGGGGAGTGGCCTCCTGCCACATCCCCACCGGGCCGCCGTAGACGCAAAAAAGGGAAGCGGGAAAGACGAACGAATCGTCTTTCCCGCTTCCGCGCTATTGAACGCGCCCGAGCATACCCCAGCACAGTCGCTGGCGGTAGTCCGGGCCCGGCGAACGGTAGGAACACCCAATGACTTCCACACAGCGGCTGGCCGACGCGGCATGGCTTGCGCCGTGTCGAACCCAAACAGACAAGCTCGTTCTTCTCGCCCTGGCGCATGATGCGGGCGAGCGCGCCCGTGTGCGCATTGACCCCAATGTCCTCGCGACGAAGACCTCCCTGCCGGTGAGCAAGGTCGAAGGCTCTCTCGCCTCCCTTCACCGCGCTGGTCTCATCGACGCGCGCCGCTGGGACGACTCGGGCTGCTGGTCGGCCCGCCTGACGTTCGGGGGTGTCCGATGAGCTTCAAGGCTGTGCACTGGGCCCTTCACGAGGTTCAAGGAATGGGGGATGCGAAATTGGTCCTCGTGGCGCTGGCGGAATACGCCGATGACGACGATCGCGCGTGGCCCAGCCGTGAGACCCTGGCAGGCGTAGCCGAGTGTTCGCGATCGACTCTCGGGCGTCGCTTGAAGGCCCTCGAGAAGGCTGGACTCATCGTGCGTGAAGCGCGCTACTTCTACGACGAGGATGGGCGGCCGCACCGAGGGTCAACGATGTATCACCTCATGGTTGGCGCACAACCTCGATTGAGTGAAGGTGCAGGTCAGCCTATGAGGGTCAAAATGAGCCCCATAGAAGGTGCGGATGAACGGCCGGAGGAAGGGGGCAAGCGTTTCCGCAGGTCAGCCTATGAGGGGCAAAATGAGCCCCATAGCTCCTATGAGGGTCAAAATCGGGGGGCATGGGGGTCACAGGTGAGCCCCATAGATCTAAGGAAAGAACCACCAATAGAACCACCAGACCTGACCTGGGACCTGGAAGCGTCGCAGGCGCTCGAGGAGGTGGTGGTCGGGTCGGGTCGGCTTGGCGTCGACGAGTCGGTGAGCCCGGTCGGCGGCGCTGCGCGCGCCGACGTGGACACCAGTGGGCCCGCGCCGAGTCAGGAATCCCCCGTTAAGGCCCCTGGAAGCGCCTCTAAAGCGACTTCAGGTGTCGAGGACATCTCGGGGCAGCCAGGGGCGCGAACGGGCGTTAGAGGGCCGTCTGGGGGTCTTGGGGACGATGATGTGCTCATCGCCGAGTGCTTGCCGCCCGCGCTTCAGGCCCTCGACTGGGCTGGTGGGCAGCGGGTCGCGCGGATGCTGGGCGAGCGACTTGAGGCCGGGTGGACGCCGCGCGAGATTCGCGCGCTCATGGACCAGGCGCTCCCGCCGAAGGTCCATCGACTCGCGGCTCTGGTGGCGAGCCGCCTGGAGGCGAACGTCGCGGTCGAGGCGGCGCCGAGCCGCCTGCGCGCCGAGGCGGACAAGCGCGGCGAGCAGCGCCGACAGGCTCTTCGCGAACAGCAGGATCGGGCTGTGGCCGAAGCGTGCGAGGACAGGCCGGTCGATCCGGAGTGGGAGGCGCTGATTGCGCAGGCCCGCGCTGAAATGCCCGACGCCGGATATCCGGCGTGGACGCGGTTCGCGCTGTCTCGTCGAGAGCGTGATGTCTCGTGAAAGTCATCTCCTGGCAACGCCAGCTGCGGGGGCTCGTGGGCGTATCCCCGTCGGCGCGGCTGGTCCTTGGTGAGTTGGCTCGGCTGGCCGACTGTCGGGGCGCGACGATCTGCTCGATCGACTTCCTCGTCGACGCGACCGGACGCGACCGGGCGACGGTGTTTCGCGCTCTCCGCCAGCTCGAGGAGAGCGGATTCCTGCGGCGTCATGCCCGCAGGGCGCCCACTCATCAGCGAGCGTCGCTGTTCGAGCTGCGCCTGCCAGCCGTCTCCTCATCCGCCCCGGAGCTCGCCTCGTGCGCGGTTGCCCTGGAAACCGGGGATGCGACGCCGATCGGGCGCAACGACAACGAGGGGCTTCGCGCGGCGCTCGCCGACGCGCAAGCCTCGGGCTGGCACGGACTTGGCGCCCAGGTCGTCGGAGCGACCCTCGTGGCCGAGGGGCCGAGGCAGTTCTGGGCTGCGGTGCGTCACTCCATGGCGTGCGGCATGACCTTCGATGAAGCTCTCGGCGACACGATCGCGACCGCCTGGCAGGTCGTTCGCGAGCATGCGGGCGAGCTCGTCGCCTCGAAGCGCCCGTGGGGATTGTGGACGGCGATTGTCGTCAAGCAGGGCTTGAAGCGTGATAGCGACCATGCGAGCAGCCCGATTCCGGTCGAGCCCGCGCTCCTACCCGAGACACCAGGTGAAGCGCCGCTTCCCGTCGATCGTGACCAGTGGGTGGCGCTTGATGAATTCGACGGCCCGCTCGCCCTCATCGTCGATGCTCTTGTCGATGCGGGCATGGATGAGACGATCGCTTGGGCGGGGACTCTGCGCGTCGCGGAGATCGCCTGTGGTGATCCGGGGCGCCGTCACGCGGTCGCTGGAGGCGACTCTCGCCTCGCGGATCTGGGTGTGGAGCCAGGGGTGGCTCGTGCGTGGATGACGCTGTTGGTTGGCTCGCGACGTGGCACGACTGGAGGCGTCCTTGACTTGGGAGAAGAGGGCCTGCGGGACCGGTGTGTCGACCTGGTGAAGCGCTGGAAGAGTGCGGCGTAACCGCCTGCGCTCAGATATGAAATGGGTCACAGAATGTGTATGGAGAGGGGCAGGGTCGCATTTT